>OBOP01000001.1_pt1 | contig 30597 bp, 21 predicted proteins | sample 1535181 | NCBI WGS metagenome assembly OBOP01 (sample SAMEA3275620, study PRJEB22092) | marine metagenome | biome: Atlantic Ocean; feature: Nearshore environment, 25' water; material: water | collected 2014-06-21T10:00:00+00 | depth 0.2 m
AAACGCCAAGCATTACACCTTCATCAAGAAGTGAAGATGCGATTTTACCCATAGGAGTTGAAAGGATTTGTGCCTTTCCTCTAAAATTATTACCTTCTTGAACCAGAGAAGTAATCTTGTGAGATACACGATCAAGATTGACGGTAGGACCATCGGGGTGACCGAGTTCACCAAGAGCACGTCCCTTGTTAACGAAAGTTTCACAATAGCGATTTACTTCTTTAGCAAGAGTTGAAATGGGATACATTCTCCCATTACGGTTCTTGATCTCACCTTGAAGGAAAGTTCCTTCAATATACAGTTTTTTGTTAGCACCTTTTCCTTCAGTGATAACCTGTACGTTTGTTACTTCTTCTGTGATAAGTTTCATTTTTTTATTGCGTAAATGCGACAGGGACTCCGGTTACAGTACCACCAGTTGCAGTTACTGCGGCACCAATATCCTTTTCTACAATTTCACTGCTATTAGGAAGCAGAGTGAAAGATGCTGCTACTGTATTAGCAACAGTAATAGTTGATTTAGTAGTAGCATGACTATTGACTAAACGCACTACTCTAGCCGCAGTAATCCCTGCGTCAGTAACAGCGGTTTCAGTGGCTAAAGGTTTAACAATCATTCTTCTGATTCCTCTTCCGTATCAGTTTCTGTTTCAGTCTCAAGTTCTGCAGAGGGTTCTTCCTCAGCAGGTTCATCTGTTACTTCACTTTCAGTTTCATCCTCTGTGGGATATTCAAACTCTTGACCGAACATTGCATTTGCAACATATGGTCTAGCAATATCGATACGTTCTGCTGCTTTTGCATACAGAATTTCCTTCAGTTTGTCGCTAACATCAGACGCCGAAGAGTCTGTGGCGATCAAATCGACAACATCTTCCATGATTAATCAATAAGTTAATATAATCTATTTATAACTCAGCCTTCTTGGTATCTTTTTGATACTGCGCGTCAACTTCTGCTGCTTGTGCTTCAAGATCTGGTTCCATCGGAACTTCACCCATCGCCATAGGATCTTCTCCCATACCTTCCATACCTGCACCTTCACCTACTTGTGGTAGTGGTTGACCAGTTACTGGGTCAATTGTAGATGGATCTGGAATGATTCCTTTTTGAATCTCATCTTCAATCTGCTCATCAATTTCAATGATTTCTTGATCAGTTTGACGAAGAATTCTCTTTCTTACATACTCAGTGGAATAATACTTACCAATAAATGGTTCTACCTGGGCAAGAAGTGCAAGTCTACCTTCGGTGAGTTCTTTTTCTTTGAGTTCAGCAAACTGATTATCATACAAGAAATCATATTGAATATGATCTCTCATTACTTCCCAATCTTCAGGAGTAATGATGTTCTTAAGAATGAGTTGCGTCTTCAACATGTCATTGAACATATTGGCGAAACGCTTTCTCAAACGACCAACAAACTTAGCAAACTTAAGTTCGTCTCTCAAAATCTCAGAAGAACGACCAAGGTTGAAACCACCATCAGCAGCAATTCTAGATTCGGGAACACCAAGTGCTCTATAGAGTTTCTTCTGGAAGTATTCAATATCAGAGAGTTCTCCAAGATTCTGACCACCAGGCAGGGTAGTGATCTCAGTTCCGCGACCACCTTCTCTACGTGGTAACCAGAAGTCTTCCATCATAGACATGAACTTGCGGTCATCACGGACTTCACCAGTCTGTGCGTTATAGGCAAGTTTATTTCTGTAGCGAGACATAACCTCTTTAAGGTATTGCTCTGCTTTTACTTTTGGAAGATTACCAACGTCGATATAGAAAATACGACGTTCTGGTGCTCTGGATAATCTGTAGATAACCAAAGAGTCCTCAATCATTCTAAGTTGATTGAGTGCCTTGATTGCTTTGTGGAGATATGAAAGAACTGTATTCTTATTTCTATCTACCAGACCAGAAGTACAATATGTAACTGCGTCTTTAGCAAGTTTGATTGACTTAGCATTTCCACGACTCATCGCAGAGATACCATGAGATGCACTTGGAGAAGGAGTATATTGGAAAAACTCCTCAAACTCCATTCCTTTCTGGAGATCTTCTGATTTATTAACTCTTACTGCACCATTATCAAATTTTCCATTTTGATTCTTTTTCTCTTGACGAATATACTTCATCTTGAGAGGATCAATATACCTCAGTTCTTTGATACCTTCCTGAGGTGCTTTTAAGTCAATAACTTTCAGATAGTAAAGTCTGCCGTCAACATACCAGTTGCGGAAGATTTCGTGAGACTTTCTATCAAAGTCTAAAATTTCTTTGAGATATTTGAATTCTGCTCTAATCTTCTTTTTAAGACCTTCGCTTGCATTGAGATTAGAAAGTTCAATCTCTACAGGAGAATCATAAAGGTCGCTAACGATCGCTTCATTAACAACATCTTCAATAGCACCATCCGCTTCAGGATGCAATGCCATTTCTCTATATCTTTTTATTAAATCATGCTCTGTTCGGAAGACACCTTCGATATCAACATATTGACCATAAAATCCACTGCTGATATAATTATCAACCCCGTCCTGATTAGTTTCAGGAACGGGGGAGACAACCGAAGGTGACTTATTTTGATTACCGTCAATAGAAAAACCAAAAAGTTTGGCCATAATAAGTTAAAGTGAGTCTTTTCCTTCTTCTATTTAGTTGATGTCCTCACCACCAGCATTAGCGCCAGTGCCCTTAGCAGCTTCCCACCATTGAACTTGAAGTTCAACAGTGAACTCTTGAATGCCCTGAGCATCATAGGAGAGTTCGATTGGTGCTACCTGAGTTGGGAACACATCGTAGAAACGATAGGATCTGAGAACAGAACCGTCACGATCTAACTGATAGACATAAGCATCTGCTTGATAATCTGCTGGATTAACCAGACCAGTGTTATCAGATACTCTGTTAATGGTGTTCATCCAACGCTCAAAGGCAGAGCGAATCGCAAAGTCGGTATCATTCAGGACGGTAACAGTCCAAGAATCGAAGGTTCTATCACCTGCGATTTTCAGAACACGACCTCTGAAAGGAACTTCGATTTGTGCGATGTTAGATGCTGGCATGTTAGCACCTTTGACCAGGAATCTTGATTTCTCAAGAGTATCGCTGGAAGGTTGTGCCAGGTCAGGGAACTGAAGTACGACTTCAAAGAGATTGGCGCGAGCGCCACCACCCGTTAACTTACTCTTGAAGTCGGTAATCTTCCTTAATGGGGGTGGATTAATCTGTTTTCTAGATGGCATTTGAGTTAACCTCTAATTGAATTAAACGGAGCCGATTACTTCTTCAAAAGCAACACCAGTTCTGGTGGCGATGAAGGTAAGACCGATGAAGTTGATCGATCTCGCTGGTTTGATAAAGATGTCAGCAACAAACTCATTGTTATCAATGATAGCAGCGGTGTTGTTGGTCTCGTCACAAACGACGACGTAATCAAAGATACCTCTCTTCGACTGAACGTCGCGGAGGAATGGTTCAACAATGTTTACGAAGTTAGTTCTTGTAATTTCATCGTTGAACTCGAACAGGAAGTCCTTAGCAGCAGCGGAGATTGCATCTTCAAGGAAGATGAACAGGCGGCGGACGTTGATTCTATCAAACGCGGAGGACTTACCGAATGCAGTCTTATCACCGAAGAGGATGATTCCTGCTCCAGGGGAGAAGATTACTGGGTTTACTCTTGCAGAGTAGAGTTGATCTCTCTGCTTCTTACCTGGGTTGTAGGCAAGTTTGACTGCGTTGAGGATAGCACCGCGTGAAGTTCCAGCAGGTGAGAACCATGGGAACTGCTCAACATCGGTTCTAGCACAAGTTCCAGCAATGTCGCCATTCAGTGGGACATAACGGAAAGTGTCGTTGAAGCGGTCGTACATATACTTGTAACCGCTATCGATAACAGCATATGTGGTTGAAGTGATGCGATTAGCAAATCCGAGTACGTTATCAGTAATCGTATCTACGTTTTCGACAGTAACAGAACCAACTTGGTTATCGGTAATGAACGCACCTCTATAAGGTGAGACGAAAGCAACAGCGTCTTTTCTTGCTTCAGCAACCGCAACACACTTGTTAGCAAGTGCTGCAGCATCATCGATACCGTAGTTTGAAGAACCCATAAGAATGAAGTCTACTTCATACTCTTCAGTGTTCTCAAACTTGGTAAGTCCAGAGATGATATCATCCAGACCAGAGTAGAGTGCGCCAGCAGTAGAAACATCAGTCTTTCCACCGTAGTTAAGACCACCACTAAGAGTGAGTGTCTGTACTCCACATCCACCAAATTTTACGCCATCAGCGTTTTGGTCCCAACCAGCATCTCCCTCAAGAGCGTGTGTTCCAACAGCACTAGGATCGTTTAATGCGATAGCAGCAGTTCCAGCAGGAGCAGAACCACCAAAGATATACTGAGAATTGGTGTAAAGATACTTTCTCCAGTAAGAAGGAGAACCAACAGAGAACTCAGCATCTTTTGCCTTAGAAAGACTCAGGTGCTTCTCAAGAATTGTTCCAGCGTTACCAGTGACTGTTCCTTTGTCGTCAATAACAACAACATGAACTTCGTCAAATCTACCACCTCTAGCAGCAGCATACTCAGAAGTTCCAGGACGGTTTGCTAACTGATCCCACTCAAGTTTACCAACACTAAGTTCAATTTCTTGTTGCTCGAACCAGTCTACCTGACCAGACCAAGATGTTGAAATTGAAGGTGAACCAACAGCATCAGTTACAGTGTGGAATCCAACGGTACCACTAGTTCCCAGAGCAAATGCAGTTCCTGGAGCATAATCCAAGTCAGTAACAGTTCCAGCAGCAGAAACGCGGGACTGTAACTTAACTGCAACTCCACCTGTAAGGTCGGTAACAACGCCACGGAAGTATCCGTCCAGAGTGTGCTTAACACCTAAACGATCAGAATAGGTTCCAGAAGCAGTAACCGTAACACCCATGCCGACGGTAACGTTTCCAGTAACACCAGTCAGAATTTGATCTGCTTTAGCGTCAATGATAGCAACTTTGATATCATTCGCCCAAGTGCCTGGGTTTCTAGCAGCAACAGTTACGCCAGTGATTGCGTTCTCATCGTAACCGAGTTGTTCGTAGTGCTCAGTGCTCTTAATTTTGATGCTTGAAGCAGTGCCGACGAAAGCATTCTTGAGTCCTTGGTCATCTGCTCTTGAAACTCTCAGAGTTCCACCGTAAGCGAGATACGACGAAGCAACCATCCAGTGCTCGTAGTGCTTATCGACTGAATATGGTCTGCCGAAAGTGTCTAAGAGATCATCCTCATTTTCAATAAACTGAGGAAGATCTACAGGTCCCTTTGCGAAAGGAGCGACAACTGCCCCAATCGAACCAGAAACGGGATCGACTCTTCCAATAGTTAAGTCAACTTCTCTTACTACAATTCCAGGAGATGCTAAGTTTAGAGGCATCTTTTTGTTCTCCTTGGTCCAAATTACCTGAAATTATTTATTAAAAAGGGCATTTTCGATGGGGAATCCAGCCGTGAAATCTACCAATCAGGATATTCCCACATATTACTGCTCTTTTTTACTCTGTTCTTTGTACACTCTTTACATTCATAAGAGTATGATGAAGCAACAGGACCTCTATCCTTCCTAGTCCTATAGAATCCATCAACTAAGTTCTTAGTTATGCCACATTTTTTACACTCCCGTTCATACAGGAGTAGATGACCTAGATCTAATTGGTCATCCAAGTCCATCAATAGTACTCCCACATATAAGCGCGATCACCATACTCATCAGTATGCCAGCGATCACCATCTTTATCAGTGAACGATCCTGTTATATCATTGATTCCATCATCTAGGAATCCAAATGGTGCCATATCTTGATCGATTTGATTTTTTTGTTCTTCGTAGATTCTCTTACGGACATCATTGTCCGTCATTTCTTTGAAGTAGTCTTGTGCTACCAACCAAGCAAAGATAACCAGACACATTGCTAAGTCATCATTACATCCCTCTTCTGCTTCAAAGGAATTGTGGCGTTGAGCAAATGTAGTTAACTCTGAAATAATTTGATAGTCAAGCGTAAGAAGTTTGAAATCTTCAATCAAAGTCTTCAGGTTAGAGCAACCAAGTTTTTTGACTTGTGCTGTTGTCCTAACTCCCATCTGTGACTTCTTACCAGAAAAACCGTGCCCGACGACTTGTCCAGCACGACCTCTCATTGCCGCCATCAACATATTTTCGTATTCTAAATCATAGTGAAGAATACTTGCTACTTGTTCTCCAATATCATTAACTTCTACTAATACCCAGGCATCATTATAATTCTTTGCTGTCTGCTGGATAATATTTGGAAACAACATCGGTTTGATTTCATTGTTCCTATATTTCGCAACTATCTTATAGGGGAATTCTGTAATATCAACAACGATAAATGCAGAGTAATCATTGCCCAAACCACGAGCAACGTCAACAGTAATAAGGTAGTTGTGTTCTTTTTGCGCTTTTTCGTAGACATCTAATCCTGCATTGCTTTGAATTGGGTCTTCATAAATTAGATTCTTAAGGATTGATGGATTTATAAGGGTATTGACAGAACCAAGAAACTCACACTCGAACTCGACTTTGAATTGCTGTTCTGATGTGTTTGCAATCGTCTGTTCTTTCCATACTTCATCTCTTCCAGGAACCTCGGACCAATGAACATCAGTTGGAATGTATTCATTCTTTCTTTTCTCCGCGTCGTGCCACATACGGTAGAAATGATTCATACCGTGTGGCGTGGATACAATAATTACTTTGGTGTTTTTACCAGAAGTAATAGTAGGATAAACAGATGCAAAGAACGAGTCAGCAACGTGATTTGGGACGAACGCGAACTCGTCGAGAAAGAGGATGTTGAACGACATACCTCGGACAGCACTTGCAGACGTAGAAGCTGCCAGTATCTTACTGCCATTTTCTAACTCCATTGATCCTTTGTTCCAGGATAGTATACCCTGCTGCATCCATTTAGGCAAGTTTTCGTATGCAGTCTGTAACCTACCAAGAAGTTCTCTTGCCGTTGCTGCCTTGTTTGCTAGGATACCAATATTAACACTATCGTTAAAAACAGCGTAATGTAGAAGGTAAGATACCACAGTAGTGGACTTGCCAGTCTGTCTTGGCATTTTGCAAATATTGAATCTATTTTCATGGAAGTTGTTAATTAATTTTTCCTGAAAATGATATGGGTGGAATTGTGTAAGACCCTCATCAAGAGAAACAATCTTAATGTAGTTGTTTGCAAAATAAACGGGGTCTTCCTTACAACGCAAAAATTCAACGATCTGCTCTTCAGTAAAGTTGATCGGTGTATTTGCTTTTTTTAGATTAGGATTACCAAGATACTGTTCACTCATAAATTAATCTAATTATCAACAATCAATAAATCAAACATTCCTGATACAGTACAATTTGATCCCGTGTATGTTCTTACTTCTAAATCAGTTTTTTCTGTAAAGTAAATTGGGATACTATAAGTTGTATGCATATTACTATTATATAGATTGAGTTCGCTAGCAACTCTGAATACTCCACCGAAAGGTCTTTGAAATAATCGAACCGTATTTTCTTGGTTCTTATTCATTGTGGCGGCAAAAGATCTTAAATATCCACTCTTACCCGCTGGAATAGTATAATAAGCAACCTGAGACTGACCCATACCTTCCGCAATCTGGCAGACAACAGTTGTTCCGTGTCTGATATCAATATCACCTACATTAGTTACACCAGTAGCAACAAATGCTCTATGAACTCTTAAAAAAGATTGAGTTCCAGTAACACTAGAAGTTCCATTGGTGCTTAAAGTTTCCTCAACTTCATTGTAATCACCATCCAATCCTTGAATTACAACAGTTTCTGCACCAGTGTTAGCAGTATCACTATCAGTTGCAGAAGCAGAAACAATATTTACAACAGATGCTGATGTTGGGAAAGCATATTCTCCTCGTTCAGTCCAAACAGTATCATAATCTGCCGATGAAGTTAGAACAGCACCAAATTTGTGAACATTAGCAATCTGAGTTGTGATACCAGCAGCAATATTTAAATCAAATTGTGTATCTCCACCACAAGCACCAATGTTGCCGTACTTGTCGGCACACATATAAACTTCAAAGTTTGTCTTTGTTTGATCTAGGTAACTTTGTGTATTTTTATTCCACTGAGCCATCAGTCACTCCAACTTAATCTTTCTGGTCTATACCTTTGTGCGCTCTTGATTCTTGATTGTGAAGAACCTGGATAAATGTTATGAATGATTGCTCCAGGATATTCATTTAAAAGATGTTCAGCAAGTTCGCTCTTACTCATCATTGGACCACCAACTTCAAGGCGATAAATCTTTCCTTCCCAAACAATATCAGCAGAGAATGATTCATCCTGCTGTTGTTCTGGTTGGGAACTACCTACATTGAGGGTTCCATTGAAATCACCATTGATGGTGATACTTTCTTGTAAAAATTGTTGAAAACTTTTCATCAGCATCTCCAGCGTTTACGTGCTTTACAGATTTTCTTATCTGGGGTTTTGGTACAATCGATATTGTGCATATCTTTTTGACCCTTAGAACGAGAGCAGAAAGACTTACGTCTCTTTGCATCCTTACTTCCTTTCTTGACCTTACCAGTTACAGCAGTCTTCAGTTTAGAACCTGGATTCTCACGCTTATAAGCATCAACAGATTTCTGACTCATACCATCAACACCATCTTTACGGTTTGACTTCTGCCAGTCTTCACCCATTACTTCTTTTTCAGTTTTTGGTCTTAATCTTATAGCATTTTTTAAGGCATCAATTAATGGTCTACCAGAAAGTTTTTTCTTTCTAATCGATTTCATTGCAGCATCATACTTATCATATCCAGGAATTGCCTCTTGGATTTCAACTTCTTCTTTTTTGATTTTTTCACAACGGTTGTAAGTCTTACCAAAGAGTTTCTGGGTTCCCACTTTCTTATAACCCTTCCAGCATTTTTTTGCTTCACCAAGCATTCTGCTACCGATACCATCAGTTGGTTTCAGTGGTTCTGCTTTGATGATATCTACAGACTCAAATTCCATTGCCTGAAAGTTATCTCTCCAGTTGGAGAACTCATAACCTTCTTTCTTAGTCTTGTTACCCCAGTTTTTAGCACCAACCTTACGACACTTGACTAATGCACCAGAAGCATAAGCACTTGGCCAGACAGAATAGCGAGACTTGACTTTATGATAGCAAGCATCTTTCTTGCCTTCCATTTGAACTTCTTCTTTTTTAGTGCCCTTTTCTTTTAACTTGGCATCAATGTCTTTGAGGGACTTTAAACTTCCATCAAGCATCTTAATTCTATCACCAGGTCTCAGACCACCGCCACTAGAATAACGCCCTTCTCTGATACCTCGTGCTTTTTTAAGCGCATCATCTAATCTTTTATTTCTTCTATCGGTCATACCCTTGATCGCATCATGAGCTTTCTTACCAATAACCGCACCACCAATAGCAGTTCCTGCTGCCAATCCCAAACGGATTGCTGCTGCAGCACCTTCATCGAGTTCGATTTCCGTTCTCCAGTTTGAATAAGATTCTTGAGTCACGTTTCTTGCCTTCCCTGTTCTGTTTGGATTTGGATCTTCTTTGCGCTTTTTAGCAGCTCTCTTGTTTCTCTCTTCCTTACTCATAGCAGCACGGTCGTCTGCATCACGACAATATGGTTTAGTCTTTTGACCAGGTTGTTTCGCACAGGGTTTACCATCATATTTACCACCTGCTTGAACCCAACCACCACCTTTAAACCAGTCGCGGAGCGAGTAACCTTTGGACTTAGCAGACTTACCATCACGCTTCCCTTCTTCCATATATCCAGCGGCGGCATCAGTATTGTGCTCCGTATCTGTGATTTTTGCTTGAACCCAAGCAGGAAGGTTATCTTTATCAGTCTTTTTGTTTAAGACTTTTCTTAATTTGGCGATATTCTCTGCAGACTTTTTAAGTTGCGACTTCGCCATTGAGACTTCATGATCGCCACCTTTGGCTTCGTTCATTTTTCTACCCCGACAGTGTGCTCTCTGGGAGAATCCTTTTGGATTATCACAATCGATGGACTTTTTATACTTTGCGCTCCACGCCTCCGATACTCCTCCGCCATCAGAGCCCCCATCAGACCCCCCATTCCCATTTCCATTGCCATCTGCACCATTTCCATTCCCATTCTTTTTCTTACCCTCAGTTTCGTCTTCTTCTTTTTCTTTGCGGAGCCAACCACCCATACCAACAACATATCCCATAGGGATTTTCTTACACTTCTTAGAAGCGTAACAATAGTAATATCCTTTTTTACAGGATTTTTTCGCCATTATTTGGTAGTATCTTCTGTATTATTTAGAAAACCTTGTTTCAGTAGTTTGGATAACTCACTTGTTGATCCAACAAACAAAGCATTGTTTGTAACATTGTTTGGACCTTTTTTGGTATTATCTTCTTCCAAATCTTTTACTTTCTTCTGAAGATCTGCTAACTTATCAGTAGTATCTGCAACTGACTTAATTAATTGACCAGCAACTTCATATGCTCTAGGACTTGCACTTTCGCCAGCAAGTTCCATGATACCATTTATTGCTTCTTGCCCCTTTTCAATCAAAGAATATAAGTTTGCTCTTGTATACTCATAATCTTTTTTTATATCATCCTTTTCCTGTTTTGGAGGAACAGGTTTCATTGGTTTTGATTCAACAATGCTACTTTCAATATCAAGTGCGTTGTCAATGGACTCATAATTATCGCTCATGGTTATTAAATATCAGTTTGTCTAGTTGGACTGTAAGATTTGCCGTCCCCTAAGAACTTCCAATCTTCATCAAATCCAAAGTCATCTCCAGGTTGAAGGAGGAGATGGTCAGTATTATCAATTACACCATCATCATTTCTATCAACTTTTGATGTTGGTGTAACTGTATAACGCATTTCACGCTTAGCAGTCTTACGATCAGTGCTGCTATACATATCAACCTGAACCTTACGAATGAGTCCATCACTGCTATCAGCAATAGCACCAAACAGGTATGTTTTTGCAGTAAATCGTAAAGTATGAATTAATGCTCTTCTAGTATCAAAGTTTCCTTCATAATCATCTTGGAAACTAATTGATTCGAGAATAATAGGAATATCTCTTTTCTCTCCAATTGATTCAACTAAGTCAATAGTCAAATTAAAGTGAGGTTGAAAATATGGTAAAATCTGTTCTAAAATCTGAAGAGAATCGTCGTTTAATTTTGACAGAATATTTAATTCAAATCCAATATTATATGGAACAGGCATGAATACTTTCTTTACCTTGCTTCCATCATCACAAGTTTTAAAAGTTTGAACTAAACTAGATTTTCTAGTTGAATCATAATCAATAGAAGTCATCTCAAATGACATTCTAGGCATTGTGATTTGAACGGCTTTGTTCAAATCTGTTTGTTGAGTAATTCTTGCTAAGAACTTTTGACTTGGACCATATGCAAGTGGAACTTTTAAGTCACCCGCAGCATTACCTGCTTGATCAGTATGACGAACATGAACATCGTTGAACAGAGTTCCAAACGCAATGATCGTCTTTCTAATTATTTCGTGGTAATAATAATTTCCTAACATTAAAATGTCCCAAATGGATTGGTTTCAGTGAAATCTAAGAGATTATCTCCAAGAGTTTCAAACTCATCATTCTCGGTATATTTATCATATGTATCATCATGTGTATAAACCTGAACCATCCAAGAGGCACCAGAGTCCTGTCCAACTATTCTTTCACCTGGGAAGAATCCAGTTGGTACAGTTGATCCTATTGAGACATTAGATACTTTGAGAAGAGCATTGTCTTCATCCCATTCTTTGACCCTACCTTCAGCCTTAGATCTTTCACCTCTAACAATTTCATTAAATATAAAGTTTCCTTGTGCTGCGATAATTGGTGGATCAGAAATAGTAACTGTTGGTTGAGAACTATAACCCCTACCAGCATCTTTGAGTAAGATAGCACTAACAACATCATTACCAACAGTAAATTCATTATTACCAACTCTACTAATAGACGCAATACCAACAGCAACTGTTGAAATACCACTTGGAGTTGGTGCTTGAATTGTAACTGTTGGTGCAGTACTATATCCAACACCACCATCAGTGACGTTAATTCTCAAAACACCCAATCCACTAGTGACAAGAGATGCTGTTGCTGCAGCACCTGCTCCTCCACCACCTGTGATTGTAATAGTTGGTGCTACAGTATATCCAGCACCAGCACTTACCAGAAGAATTTTCTCAAGAGAGGTAACACCACCTCTTGTAGTTAAAAATCCAACTGCTTCAGCATTATCACCAACTTGACCAGTTGGTGATGAAGTAATTCCAATATTTGGTACAGAAGTGTATCCAGAACCATCATTGTTTAGGAAAATTTCCCTAATATATCCACTATTAACAGTTCCTGAAATTTGTGCGGTAGCAACAGCAGTTCTTCCAGTACCAACCAAGTTAAGTGTTGTGATGAATCCTTCATCCTGAACTTGAGTATCAATTATATCGATAGAAGTATCAATGACTTCATCCTCATATTCGAAGAGTTCACACTTAAGTTGATACACATAATTTTTACCTAACTGGTAAAAAGGATCTTCATGCTCAACAAATTTAACTTCAAATAATCTTTGACCTAAAGGAAAATAAATTAAGTCACCTTCTCTTGGTCTTGTTGATAAAATAACTTCACCAGTCCCAGTACCATCATCTTCTGCTGCTAGAAATGGTGCAATAAATTCTTCAAATCTCTCTTTGGAGATAGTGAGCATAAGTTCATCTCTTACACTTACTCCAAATTTTGTAAGTATATCACCAGCACCAGAATATCCATCAAAGTTATTGACATATGCCTCAATAGAGTAATTATCGTCAAACTTGGAAGTTTGAACTTCTTCAATAATACTCTTGGTGTTTACAAATTTTCTAGGGATATAAGTTACTTCTACACCATTAAATCTCAAGTGTTCATTGACTAGATCTTGAACCAGTCTCTGCTCACCTGCAGTACCTTGTAAAAAGAAAGGATTAAGCGCCATTATCCAATAAAGTCGAGGGGTGGTAATTCAAACTCTGACATCATTCTTGATCTGATGTCTGCTAATTCTGATTCTGCCTGCTGAAGAATTTCTCCTCCATTAAGTTCAAGACCACCAGGAAGTTTTACTCCTCTAAACTTACTAAGATTTCTACCCCACTGCCTCTTAATTAGAGCAGTAAGATATAGTTTCATAAAACTATCATTATAAATTTGGGTGAATGTTGCTGGATCAAGTGCCCTATAACATTCAAGAACAATGAATTCGTCTTTTGGTTGTGAACCCCAGTCAATATCCAGATATAATCTATCTTGTCTCTTATTAAATCTGATTTGCTTATCTGTAGTCAATAGATGATCAATATCCTCAAGATATGACTTGACCATTGAATATTGAAGCAGTTCAACAGAGTTGAAATAATATAAGTCGTTTAGAAATAGTTGATACTTAATGCTGAACATTCCACCAGAGATGGAACTAGTATCAAACTTAAATACTTTTTCAATTCCTATTACAGAATCTGGAACTTGAATGTAGTTTTCAGTTTCATACCAATTATAAGTTCTATTGGAAGTATCTGTAGCAGTAGTTCCAACAATGCCTGTACCAGAAGTTCCTTTTGCTCTACCTCTATTTACATCATCTTCGGTGATTTTGTATTTGAGGTACATCTTTTCAACGCCGTCAAAGTGACGTTCATTGAAATATTGAATAGCATCATCAACTAAGTCATCAATCTGGTCGTCATCCACGTTGATTTCCAACACTGGAGCACCAAGTTGACGTAAACAGTAATCAATCAGTCCTTGCCTAGTTGATGGTTTTGCCATATTATTTCTCTAATTGTGCCTTAAGATCGGCGTTTTCTTCTAGCAAAGCATCAAGTTGTTCTTTATAATCTTGAGACAGAGTTGCTAACTTTGCCTCAAGAAGAACGTTTTGATTTGATACTGTTGCTAATTTAGAATTATAAATTTTAATCAGGACATTCACGTCCACTTCAGATTGATTTTCCATTTAATGTCAGAAGGTACCCCCGTCGAGTGTTGAAGTCCAATGGGGTTTGTTAGTATATATGTCGGTGATTGTATTGGGAGTTGAGGCAAGGTTTGAAATGAAACCGTTAACACCTTCTCTTCTAAGGTTGGTTCCAGTAACAAATGTTCCTTCAATACCAATCAGGCTTACTTGTGTTCCACCACTAACACCAGTTTCAACTACACCATAAGCACCAGTTGTATCTTGTCTGATGATATCACCAGCAGATACAGTAATTGCTACACTCAAGTCAAATGTTTTCTTAGTAATAGCAGTCAAGATTTGCTTGGAAGCAACAACTGGAGATGCGACAGCATTTGTGGATCTCTGAAGACCAGTATCATCAAAATAGACAACACCACCAGTAGCATAATCACCGGACTGATAATAGATACCTTTGATATCAAGGAATCCCTTTGTTCCTGTGACAACACTATTAGCAATAGCAGCATCAGGAACATAAGTCCACCTTCTGCTATCGTCTGCATGGGTTCCGTGGTTATCAGCATCCGCCGCACTATTGGCGATGGAACTGTCGTCCATACCAAAGAATCCAGTTTCATTATCAGCAACACCACTTCCACTGTTATATGCGAAAGAAATACCTCTATCAGTATTGCTATCGTATCCGTGGGTAATAGTTACTTGTGCTGTGGTAGAAATACCAGCAGTTGTGGCGTTGTTAAACGTAATTGTTTTAGCGCCAGTATTATAAGAACTGATTGTAGTATTGTTAGCAATACCAGTACCAGACAGAGCGTCTCCAGTATTAATACCAACAACAGAATCCAGAGTCAGAGATGTAACACCAGAGTTGGCGTCAGCCATCACTGTTCTGGTACTTGTAACATCACCAATATGGAAGATTGGATCGTTTAAAGTTTTGGAAGTTGAGTTAATGGTAGTAGTTGTACCATCAACTTGAAGGTTGCCTTTAACAACTACAGTACCTTCATTGCTAAGACCATCGGGATATGGATCCAGGTATAAAATATCAGTTCCACCAGACAAGGTAGAAATGATATTATCAGCAATCTTGACTTGATCAAAGATTGAATGTCCGTCTACGGTAACGCCACCGCCAACATTCAGGTCTTTCTCAATACCTACACCACCTTCAACGATAACTGCACCAGTATCTTTTGAAGTGGAGTTGGTAGCGATGTTAAAACGAACATCAGCACCTGTGAAAGTTAACTGATCAGTTCCATTTTCATCATATTCAATTTTTGAGTTTTTATCATCACCGAATGTGACGAAAGTATCATCAGGAATCTGTACTTCACCAGTTCCGTTTGGATCAAGAATAATATCCCCATCGGTATCTGTTGAGGAGATAGTATTAAGATCAATTCTTAAGTTATCTACATTCCACTGATCTACTTTCAGTGATTCTGCGCCACCCAAACCAGAGTTGGTTGCAGGTGCCATGATGGCGACAACACCTCTATCTTGGTTTCTGGTGTTGTGCGATGCTGCTGGAATAGTACCAGGAGCGTGCTCCATCATAGAGGTATAATAGTGACCCCCTATTGGATGGGCATTAGTGCCGTCATCTCCAAGGAAAACTCTATCTTTATATTGGTTAGTTCCACCGAAACTACCGATACCAGTTACATATCCAAGTTCGCCCCATTGTAATGTTGCTGGTTTGTTAGTACCAGAGGATCTTTTGATCCTAATAATACTTGCCATTTAGAAGTTTCCCCCGTTGATGTCTAAATTCTGAGTTGCACCTGGTGTAAGTTCCAACGTTGCTTCCCACTTTTGGATGGAACTGTTGTATACCAGAACCATTCCATTCTGCAAATTAGTTGCACTAACATCACTAAGTTCAGCCAAAGAAAGTCCTTGGGCACCAGCAAGCGAAGATATTACTTTTACTGCAGGTTGTTGACCTACCCTGACTTTAATATCAGCCATTTACGATGATTATCAGGAATCTAGGAATTATTTATATTCCTTCAAGTCCTAAAGTACCTACAACTTCTTGTTGTTTGAGGTAAAGTTTTGCATACGACTTAGCAATGTCTTTTAACATACTTACAGAATCGCAACCATCAATTTCATTTGCAAGTTTCTGATATGCAAATTGCTTGGAGAGTGCTCCAAGTTTTATGTCATCTGGGTCCATTAGTAAGCTCCTTGAGTAAAGATTTGATTTCGTCAATATCCTTCTTCAGTGTATCAAGTTCTTCCCGTTCTGTCTGCCTCCTTTGTTTCATTTTTTTATATTGGGCATAACCAGAGCTATCAGTGTTAATGATAGCTCCTGTATTTCTATCTCTAAAAAGATTGCTATGCCCCTCAACAGGAATTAGATCTTCTTTATCCATATCAAGCAAGTGCGATTGCCCTAAAGTCTTTCAGTTTAACAGGTGTAGATTCATTTGTCGAGGACATAACGATCTTAATTGCGAAAGCAGTAAACTGATCGACATTATCAACAGAGAACTGATATTCAGAATATGAGTTCTCATCACTTGTATTTGGTGGTACAAAAGCATCTGCTCTACCACTGTTCTTATTAGGATCAATGACTCTATCACCAAAACCATCACCATCAGTATCAATCAAGTTATCATATCCAGGGAATGGAATGAATTTTTGTGCAACTCCACTAGAGTCTGCCTTAAAGAGTTGATAGAAGACTCTGAAATCAGCATCGTCTTGTCTGTTAGCAGCAATAATAACTTTCAAGCTAGTTGCTGGTTGTGCGAGAGAAATACCCTTGGTAACAAAGACTGCACCATGAGGATCTCCATCAATATCGTTGCTTCTAGCATCGGCAACATAATCATCAATTGGTTTGTTGGACTTGTTTCTACCAAGAACAAATGTTGCGTTTTGAGTATCCATCATAGGCGACAGATCCTCATTTGTGGTTTCAAAATCAACTCTCAATGTGAGTGATTTATTATCAGGCATGTCGGTAAGTCTTGCCTTTTCATTAACCTCAGAAGCAACCATTCTAGGTGTTGGGAATCTCATCACTTTATTCAAGGTTACTGGTTCATAACCTTGATCAACAAACGATGTTTCGTTACCACCAGCACTAGTACCAGTAATAGTTCTTACATTACAAGTTGCTTTTGTTCCTTTACCAGGTGTAATGATATTGAACATAGGATCAAGTGAACTAAACTGATAGTTTTGAGAAATACCAACAGTATTTCCACCAAATCCCTTCTGTGCAGTGAAGTTAACCATACCACCACCACTACTTCTATCAGTAGGAGCAAGGAGAGTGCGATCAAATTCAATATGATATGAATCGATATTGGAATTCAGTGTATTGTAATATGTGGATGGAATATCATGAGTTCTATTGATTCTAGTCAGTGATACACCATTTACCTCATATGGTTGAATTGGTGTATTGATACCATGATTTGTCTTGGATGATCCATCGACAGATCTAGCATTAATAGACAGAGTTCCTGCAGGTGCAGTTGTTTCACTGATTCCATTGTAAGAAACAATCTCATTACCAAGGAGAGCATATCCTCTAGAAGTAGTAATTCCTTCGAAAGAAGCAAAGATTGTTGTATTTGCAACAGACACCTGGGTGCTATTTTCAGTCAACTCTGATGTTGTTTGAGTTGTAGCGGTATCTGGTTCAATATCAACAATTTCAATTTTATTGTTTCCACCATGGTGTGCATGATTCTGTTGCTTGATGCGGAAGACATTTCCAGCATACTCATTACCAATGAGTGTGGAATTTGCAGAAGCATCAGCATTAGAATCCGTTCTAGTGGATGGATCAGTTGGATCTGTAAAGTAATAGATATCCGAAGTATTGGTGAAGTGCTCACCTTGAACATCAGTCAAATACAGAGTATCAGTTGCTGCATTGATGGAACTAATTGTGAATTTAGCACCAGTTCCAGTTTTTGTTATTGTATTACTACCAATGCTGGCAGTAGTGAGACCAACCATTTCACCAGAGACATATCCAGATCCGTTACTTGCTAAAGTCGCACCAGTAACTTTACCATCAGCATCAATAGTAATATTTGCAGTTCCGCCAGTTCCCTTTCCACTAATTGAGAAAAGTGGAACACCGTTGACGGTTCCTGCTGGATTATTACCAGTAACTGCTCTGTATCCAATACCACCTTCATCAACTTCAATACCTGCTGCTGCAGCACCGAAGTTTTCAACGAAACCATTGACTGTTGATCCAGTTGAACCTTGAATAACTTTGGTTCCAAGAGCAACAGCACCAGCAAGTGTTCCAGTAATAGGAAGTTTCAGTTTTCTTGGAAGACCTTCAACTGCATTTTCATTGAGAGCAGCACTATTAGTTCCCTTGGGAGTAATATCACTATTATACCAATTTACAGTACCAGACTTAACGAACTTCGCCTTATACAGTTTGAAGGTAAGATCTTGGAACTGGGATGGAGTCCAAATAGTACCATTTTGAGACTTGAAGAGAGATCCACCAATGTATTGCTTGGTAACAACAACATTCTGAACATCTGGGAGACTTGTTGTTCTAACAGTCTTTTTACCCATAGTTGCAGTCCACATCTCATATCCATCAGATGCAGGTGAAAGAATAACGATAGCGTACTCTTTTTCTGCCTCAAGGAATACTGGGGATGGGAAACGAACTCTTGTTGGAACAGGTTCGAATGGGTTAGCAGTATTGATATTAATATCTTCAGGATTTAATGCAACCTGGGTATAATCTTGAACCAAGAAAGAAGTTGGAGTTCCAAGTTCCATAGTTCTAAGTTCAACAAAGACCTTAGCACCAGGATCCTTAGTAGCAAAATACAGATCGAATGAAGTCAGGAATGCACCTTGACCATCTACAGTGAATGACTGTGCGAGTGGGTCTCTATGTGGTGCTTTGACCTTAACATCAATTTCAGTCTTCCTCCTAGCAGGTTTGGGTGGGTTTCTAACGGAAACTCTACTGGTTTCTTGTGTAAGAACCGTTCCAGAACCACTATATGTTCCAAGTGCTTCAGATGCAAATACAGTTGAACCAGGAAGAACAACAGTATTAGGTGGAACTGCAGTTACCTTAACAGTCTTAGTACCACTCTTAACTCTGGTAGCAGGTTGTGGTTTGCTATTTGGATCTCTAAAGAAGAAGTTAGCAACAATATCACCCCAGTTATCAGAGATCAACTCTGCTCTGGTGATTTCACAAACAGCACCAGAAGTTGTACCAACAATTCTAAATCCCTTCTCAACATATCCAAAATACTTTTGGAGATTAGCAAGAGATCTAACACCAAAGTTAATCAACTTGGATGTTGGAGAATATCCTGTACCAGGAGCAGGTCTATTTCTATCATAAGGATCAACAGTATACTCTTCAACAAGAACTGCAGGTGATCCTAATCCGGCACCAATGTCTGGTCTTGATTTATCACCAAACTTATGATTAGGTCTTTGAATTCTGATGAATCCTACCTTTCTACCGTTAGCATCCAAGATATTTGCATCTTCGAAGACAGTAAATGTACCAGAAATCATATTGATTTCACAAACTTTTGGTACAACATCTACAGTTTGACTATCAAGGTACAGATAATGCTTAGAATATGGTCTTAGACCATTTGCATTGAAGTAAACGTTTCTAGAACGCATCCAAGGATCTGCTTCACCAGAGATTTTTACATCCTCAACATAGTTAAACTCTCTAGCAGGACCTGTGAGTTTTGGTGTAAATTGAGTTTTAGTTGTAATTGTTGTTGTAGTGTACTTTCTAGTACCCCTCTCACCTCTACCGCCACCTTTTTTATAGGTAACACGCTCAGTCTTCGTATCTACCTTTCTGGTAACTTTTGCTTCTTGCTTCCACTTAGCACCAGTAGATTCAGTTCTATGATCATCAATGTAAATCGTTCTTACCCAGTTATCAGAAGCAGGATCAAGAGCAACTGCACCCTGGAAGACAATAACATTGAATGGGTTAACATTTTCAACATTAGTTGCGTGTGGTTGATCTAACCAATCAACCTCTTCATATGCCAGAGTCAGCATATCGCCAGTCTTCTGGACATTTGAATCAGCAAGTTTTAAGTTCTGAGTCAAATCTGCTGTAGTCGGGTCAATACCTGGATCTAATGCTAATTCTGCATCCATTGACCAGAAGTCAACTGGCGCAATACCAGTTGCTCCTTCCTTACTAATATCAATAGTAGTAAGACGAGGATCAGCAAGAGACTTATCTCTAAAGTCAGAGACAATAAATCCACTCTTGAATCTATCTAAACCATTAGCATCAGTAACAGAAAGTGTCTTAGCATTGAGTTCCAGCATTGTAAGACTGGTAACTTCTTCTAAGTTTTCAATTCTATCCTCAAGTTTACCAATATCTCTCATGGTAAATCTTCTGTTATCTCTCAGAAGAATTTTTGGATCACTAGTAGCATTATAGAGATACTGAGGGAGAGCAATCTGTGCAATCTCCATAGCATCATCAGCAAGAATAGGTGCCTGAGGAATATCGGCAGGTTCACCCTTTACAACTTCTACCTCACCTTGACGGTTGATGGTAACAAGGTCAATTCTTGGTAGATAGTAACTATAACCGAAGAATGAAGTTTCGTCTGGTTTAATTACAAACTGGAATCTTGATTCATACTGTCTGGAACTAAATCCAAATGGAGATGCAGTAGTTGTAATATCAAATGGTTTGACTCTTGGTCTAAAGTCAATCAAATCGGTAACACGAACACCATTGGGGAGAGATGGAATATCATCTTTATATCTACCTGCTCCATAAGAAGTACAAGTAAACACATCACCACTATTACCAGAAGCAACTTCATACTTATCGAAGATAATTAAAAGTTGCTTATCTGGAGTTGGAGCGCCAGGTCTCTTGATAATTCTGGAATAATCACAGAATTCATGCTGATGACCATCATCCAATCTATAATTAGCAGTCAGATTTACATAACTTCCTTTAGTTACCTGTTGAATAACAAGATCAAGAGAAGAATCCCCAAACTTAACATTTTCACCAACAATGAAGTTATTTGTGTTTCTAGGAACATAGAATACTTCAGTTGCTGTTGCGCTAACAACTTGACCAACTGCTCTGCCGTCTTGACCAGTAATCTTTTCACCGATAATTACATTTTGATCAAGTGCTAATCCAGTAGCAAACGTCAGTTTATCCAGAACAGGTGCATTTGAATCAGTTGACTCATAGATTGCACGGACATTTACAACATCAGGAACATTCAAAGAAATATCATTATCTTCAATTCTTGTTCCATAATACTTACTATTGGTAAGACCATTGAGTGTCTTAGTCTTTTGTGTTCTAGCAACAGTTAACTGTTGACTTCTAACGAAGTCTTTAGATTTGTTGGTAACAGTTCTCTTGGAAAGAGTTGCAATAACAGTTACACCAGTTTCAGTTGCTCTACTTAAACCATTGAATGTTACCGAATTACCACCATCATTCAGGCTAACCATACCAGAAGTAAGTTTTTCAATTCCACCATCATCATAGTGAATTGAATATCTTTCAGCGTCAAATGTTTCATAGAATACGCTAGTGATTCCTGCTGAAGTATCGATAGCATCTGCAACAGTAATTTCCATACTATTACTGGAGACTGCTTTACCAGTAATCTGCTTGGTAATTGTTAATTGTGCTCCAGAGAGATCAACTGATGCAATATTTTCAAAAGGAAGTGGAGAATAAAGTCCAGTAGAACCAAAGTTGATGATTCTAGGAACCATCATTGAGAATGTATAGTTTCCGTTAGTATGTGTTGCTCTATAAACACCAGCAACTGCTGTTGTTGGTGTTGTTAAACTAATACTGGTTCCATCTGCAGCGATTGCGCTAATATCAGCATAAATTGGATCTGCGTTTCCATTCTGATACTTAACAGTTCTTCCAAGTTTGATACCAGTATTTCCACTGAAGAATCTCCCACCAACTTTACCAGTTCTAGTTGTGGTAGATCCGCTGATATTCAGCATATCAGTCTTAGCGAAGTTAGGAAGTGCTACTTCGTGAAGAACTGTGTTTGCAACAAAGTTTGTCGAAATACTATTATTCAGACCATCAGCATCTTGGAATACTGCTTTGATATCTTCTGTAGTATATACAGTGATATCTTTGATGCCTGTTTGGAACTTAACCTCTTCGTTGATGATTACTTGCTCACCTTTCAAGAAAGTTCCCGAAGTTTGATTTAACTTATAAGTATTGCTGCTTGATTCTGCAAGGAAACCAGTTGCACCACTAGAAAGACCTCTTACAAATGAAGTCAGTGGAACATCAGTTTGATTATAGGTATTAGCAAGAGTCAGTTCAGTAAATGTCTGAACATCATAAAGATACAGATCCCATTCAGTTGCAGCACCCTTATACGAATCATCAGTTACGCCAAACCAGTAGACTCTTGCCTTACCAATTTTAGTTGTGAGACCAGCAGTTGCTTGATCTGTAATATTAGTTGTGCCTGTATTATTTCTCCTTTCTTTATACAGTTCAATAATATTATTATCAGTGGTGTTAGCATTACCTGTATCACCAATATTAATATATGGAACACCAGCAACATTATTAACCCTCAGAAGACTTCCCATTACAAATGGGATCTGAGATGTTGGAACTGCTTTAGTAGTTCTTGGTTTCTCAACATCAACTACAGTTGATCCTACCAAATCAATATCATATCCTCTAACATAAGCAGTTCCAGCAGAAACCTTAACTGCCATGAGATCTTCAGAAGGTGTGTTTCCTTCGTCAGTTACCTCATCAGATCTAAACAGACCACCGTTTCCAGTTTCATTATTCAGTGATTCTGATGTCTCAACAATGAAACTATCGATAGCATAGTCACCAGATTCATCGAATGTTCTCTTCGCAAAATAATCTCTAATCAGATTATAGTTAGACTTATTTTGTAACTTCTTAATTTCACCTTCGTCGATTCTAACAAGTTCAACGAAATTGGTATCTTCAAAGTCTGTAAGTTGCTTCTTCGCTAACTTAAGACTAATCTTTAATCTATCTGCACCAGGTGCAGCATAGTTTGTAAATCCTTTTGCATTATCGTTAAGATCTGGATCTTCATCAGCATTGATGATCTCTTCAACAATATCGAAACCAACTCTAAACGATGGAGCATTATCATATGGATCAAGAACAATTTGTGAGTTCTGAACGTCAACAAATGTTCCTCTGATAAAGTAAACACCCTCTGCAACGCCTACAGCGTACCCTGTAGAGACCGCATTTGTAGTTACCAGACTGAATACAGTATCACCCTCTACAAGCGTTGTATTGCCGTATGAGACGTTCTCAAGCAGTTGAATGGTCTCGCCATTCAGGAACTCTACAGACTCTCCGTCAGCAGCACCATCGAGATACTTAACAAACAGAGTAATTTCTTCTACACCCAGATCAGGTGGGAGAAGATATCCTTTAATAGTACCGACAACCTCAGAAGTTACACCTTTGACTTTAGTACCTTTACCATCTACAATAGCATCAAGATAAACACTAATATCGATGCCCAGATGATCTGGATTGACTTTAATTGTGGTGAAGGCATTATCACAAGTGATTCCACCAGGAATCACCATAGAACCCTCTTTGAACATGTGACTGCCAAAGGATTCTATCTGGTTCTGTAAAATTGACTGAAGACCAGTTAATTCTCTTGCCTGAACTGGACGCCCAGGTTTGAATAGAACTTTATAAAAATTATCGTCCTTATCAAAGTCATCATAATAAGGACTTACGTTGAGGTTAGTCTTCTGTGGCATTTTTTAGAATTCCAGTACTATTTTTAAGTCTTCTTTTTGGCGTGCGTTTCTCGCAATACTTGCTCGGTTATCCAGGAAAATAACATCCCCTGATCCTTTATTTATTTCAGGAACCGCCATACCTCCTGTGAAGTTAACACCGAGGTTAATCAGTTTTGTTCCTGTTGGATTTGTACTAAAACCAGCAAATGCAGTATCAATAGATCCTGTAAATGATGAAGTATCTCCAGAAATTAGAGCAGAAGATGACTCAAAGTCATATGCTCTACCTCTTGTGGAGATTCCAGTGTAATCCTGGGTATTCAGTGTTGTCTGATTCAGGAACAGAGATCTATCTTGGAAATACTTGAGAACCTTTGTTTCTTGGTCGAAAGAAGCAACATATCCAAATGCTCTTCCATTTCCACTATCAACAATCTGCTCAATCTTTTCACCAACCTTTGGAGTCCCTGTGATTGCTGAGAACTTGAATGAATTCAAACCATTAAAGTTTTCTTCATAGAAAGTTCCACTAGTTCCAACTTGCGTTGGATTCTTGATAATAGAAACTTGAGCAAAACTAGTATCTACTGGAAAGTCTTTATCACTACCATCAAAACGAGCATAAACAAGAACCTTATCAGTTCCTAATTCAGTGTAGATATCATATCCATGTCCCTTTGATGGTGGGATGATTGGAATAAGGTGTGCAGGAGTTCCTGTTGAGTTTGAGTTAATAGCACCCAAATCAACCATCGCATAACTATATCCTTTACCACCAGTCGTTACAACTGTATTGGTAATTTTTCCACCAACTACATCAACTCTTACTTTACCACCAGATCCATCACCAATGATATCCATCTCTTGACCGATACCATTAGCATAGTTTCCACCACCATCTTGAATGAAAACTGTTTTGATTTGATTATCATTAATATCAGAGTCTGCCGCTTCTCTAACCGATCTAATCTGTGGATCTGTTGAAGTTCCCCAGTCGTTTGGAACGGTAATATATTCAGTAGAATCAAATTTCACAATGTCGCTTGGGCTAACTGTGAAAAGATATTTCCAGATATATCCATCACCACTATCACCTGCTTTAGATGGTTCTAAATCAGTGAATTTTGGTTGATCTTGAGAAACATTTCCTTTAGGATTATCTCCTGTAGAACCATTCTCAATACAAATATAAACTCTGAAATCCTCATTCATTACATAATAATTTGCATCATATAATCTAGATGCATTAGTCAGAGGTGCTGGGTTAAGAATGCTGTAATCATTACGATACATTTCATAACGATTACCTTGTACGTAATCAATTCTGCGTACCAATCTTCTAACATTGGAACCAGTCACACGCCTTCCAAACATGGTGACATCGCCAGAGTGGGAGTTGTAATCCAGGTTATCAATGGGGGCAGGTGGATTGGTATTCCAAGTATTACTTCTTCCATACCCAACAATAGTTGGGTTAGGAAGACCTACAGTAATGTAATATGAATTCTTTTCGTCAGAAAAAGACTCAACAAAATTACTTGCATTCAGGATTCTAAATTGATCAGTAACAAGTGCGGACATTGTTATCTTTTTTTATATATTTATAGGAGATTATCAGGAGTAGAAGGGAAGATCGTTATCAAGAATCAGATTGTTGTTAGCAACTGGTTTTCTGGAACGAACTGCTCCAGTTTTACCTTGACCAAAGTTTCCTCTTCTTTGAATTGTTGGGAAGGTCGAAAGACCTGCATCAATAGTTAATCCAGTAACACCAATGGAAATTGGTGAACCAGTTCTTTCATTGTAATTGTAGATTCTTCCCCAAGAAAGCATTCCAAGAGAAGTAGTTAATCCTGCTTGATTTTCATCAAATCTTCCAGTAGAAGTAATACCAGTAAGATCTGTAGTTGAAGTAACATTACAAATAATTTCGCCGTTTGAAGCAAGACTTGTAATAGAATCAACGATGTAAATGTTGTCTAAGAATGTAGTTCCAACACCAACAACTGCAGCATCGGAGTCATATACTGAAACAGCACCTTGACCAACCTTAGTATCAAAAATTGAGATTGGATATCCAGCAACAAGGTCTAAGACATCGGAAGCAACTTCTGATTCTCCACTTCTACCATAATCTTTGAGTCCAACGAAGTTGAACTTAATTGCCTTTTGACCACCAGTTCCAGTAGTTTCACTGATTCCAGTAATAATTCCACTGAATCCTTGAACATTGGAGACTTCGGAAATAGTTTCAAACTTAGCAGTAGGAATCTCAGTGATTACATTTGGAGCATTTGTGCTCGTATATCCAAGACCTGGGTTAGTAATAGTAGCAGAGGTGATTGTTCCATTTGCAGCAATATTTGCTGTAGCAGTTGCTGTGGTTCCAATACCAACACCAATTGCCTTTGGAGCAGAGAACTTAATCTCTGTTGTAGTGCCAGTATATCCAGCACCAGCATTGGTTACAGTAATGTTTGAAATTGATCCAGCAGCATCAACAGTTACATTGAAGTCAGCAGCGCGAGGTTCGCTGTGCTCAACCATAAAGGCATCAAACTCAAATGTATTAACATTGAGATCATAGATAATTTCATCATAATCGAAGAATTGTGCATTATCTACAAAGATATTTGTAGAATCTACATTTACATCTCCAATAACTTTTGCAGTTGGGAAGATCTTTGGTTCAAGTTGATCTCTTGTCTTGTAAACAATATCACCCTTAATGAACTTATCTTTCTTCTGCTTAGTCCAGCTGAATGGTTTGAATGTATTTTGATTTACACCAGGACCTGTGTAAATTGGTGTTTCAACTTTATCAGAACCAGCAATTTCAGCAATTGTTCTAGAAAGTAACTGATCAACAGTCTCTTGGAACAATGGATGTTTCTGGACAAACAGATCATCACCAACTTTCAAGGTTTCTCTAACGGTAGTGATACCAACATCAATACCTTGCTTACCAACATAGAAGAACACATCCACCTTATCATTTTCTCTTGGTGCCTCAGTAAATACGAATGATGTACCACCAGTGAACTGATAAGCATATCCTGGAGTCTGAAGAACACCATTAATGAAGATCAGCAGAACAGAATCAAGATCAATAGCACCAGAAAGTGGATTATTTGGATCAATTTCAAAACTCAGAAGTTCGCCATTATAGAACAGTGGGAATCTCTTTCTACTTCCATCCTGATAACCTTTGATGCTATCAATATAATCCATCTCACCAAAGGACCAAGAAGAGAAGAAGTCATTGAAAGTTTGAGTAATTTCAAGTTGGAATGGTTCAATTGGCGCATTGTAATCTTTAGCGGTTACAAGACCAACAACTTCAACAATATCACCAACGTTGAAAGCATATCCATTTCTAGCAATCTTGAAGGAGTCGATTAAGAACAGAGTTGAACCAATACCAACATTACTTGTTCCAGCAGCACCAACAGTAAGATTGAGAAGTAGATTCTTACCAGTTTCAGTTGTAGCACCAACACCAAGTCTAGAAACACCTCTTACAGGCATATTTTCATAAACAGGTTCTGGAATTTCAATAGATGGATTAATGTATCCAGATCCACCATTTACAATGGTAAACGCAAGAGTTCCACCAACACCAACTGTTGCTGTAACTTCAGCACCAGTTCCTGCTCCACCACCAGGACCAACATTTACAGTGATTGTATTATCAGTGACTGAAGTGATTGTGAGATCGGTACCAGATGCTGGATCAGTAGATCTTGGATATGGTTGCTCAGTGAAGAAGTCATCATCAGAACATCTAAAGATCAATGAGTCATCGGCAATAGCAATCTTGTCGTTTGCTACGAGTGGGTGATTTGTAACTGTAAGTTGAAGTACTCCAGTTCTGGAAGTATACTTTGCTGCAGTTGGTGTGTGAGTAACAGCAGCGGTAACAGTGATTGTTCCAACCATATCAGGATGGCTAGTACACTGATAAACATAAGTTCCAGCAGTATTTGGTGTCCAAGAAACTGTACCTGTACCATTTGCACCATTATTTGTAGCAGCAGGTGAACTTACTGCAGGACCACCAGCACTATCTCTTATTTCAAATGGGTGTCCACCACCATAAGTAAGATTGAAATTGAGAGTATCTCCAACTGCAACTTCGATTGAAATATCATTTCCAGAAACTGCGCCAGTTCTATCAGTACCAGACAATGTATAATACTGATTACTAGGATCTACACCACTTACATTAATGTCTACAATTTTCTTACCAGTTAAGGCATCTGCTACTGCTCTTTCAAATCTATGGACATATGCAAGGTCAGTTACAGCAATTGAAACTGGTTCTCTGTAACCAGATCCATGATTCAAGGAGAAATGCTCATATACTTCACCACTGTGATTATAGTGATGTGTGATTGAACTTGTACCAACATTTACGGTAAGTTCAGTAGCACTGATAATATCATGAATATCGAATGAACGATCATGATCTGGGAAGATAGTGGTCGTAATTCCACTATATGCTGGAGTACAAGTGAAGTGTAAACCAACTAACTTGACTCTATCACCAGTTTTAAGGTTGTGAGAATCATCCGTCTCAATTTCAAGAATACCAGAGAACTTATTGTAAGAAGCAGTGCTAATAGAAACTGGATTGGTCCAGGTATTGATTCCAACAATCTCAGTTAAAGTTCCACTGGAGTTCTTCTTCGCCTTGACTTTTGCACCAACAAGAGGTGCGTATCCAAGACCAGGAGTAGAACCTAAGGAAACAACCAGACCGCCTCTTGGAATTTGGTTTTGGTTGATATCAAATTCAGATTCAATATAAGAACCATCAGTTGAAGTGATACCTGTGAATACTACGCTAGAGATTCCTGCAGCAGTATCTTGCTCGAACAGGTAGTTATTTCCTGCATTATTTTCTGTGGAAGGAGTCTGGAATACTCCATTGATAAACAGAATACCATTTCCAGGTGCAACACCTGAGGTATTGATACCTTCAATAGTTGTAGTGTAAGTCTTGCCGATTCCACTGAAACTATCAGAGATATCATCAAACAACATATTTTCAGTATAATCAGATCTCAAGAATGTTCTTCCAGAGAACTCTGCCTTCACATATGGAAGATTAGACTCATTTCTTCTTGCTCTGCTATTACCCTTTGGAGGATCAACAAAGAAGACCTCGTTCTTAACGATGTTGATAGATCCACGGAAGATCTGTACATTTGCTCCATCAGTATGAGATGTAGCGGCAGTACCAACAACACCCCTAACAACAGAAACTGTTGGGTGAGTTGCAATACCACCAGAAGCAATAATACCGTTGATAGGTCCAAGAAGTTGACCGTTAGCATTAGTACTAAGACCAACTTCAACAACCTTCATATATTCATCATCAATCTTCAGAAGATCTCTTGGTTGAATGGATGAAATACCACTAATATTGAATGTAGCGATACCCGCATTGATTCCGCCGTTGTTAAAGGCAAGATTGTGGTTGATTGGTGTGAATGTGATTGGTTGCTGAACAATACCATCAAGAGCAATAACAGTCTTAGTAAGTTTCTTGGTGAACTCAAGTTCGTGAGCATTTCCAAGACCAGCATCAGTGAATGTTACAAATATACCTGCTTTAGCAAATTCTGGTGTAGTTGCAAGTTTGAAACTATCTGGAGTAACTGCGATTGGATAAACTTTTTCTGGAAGTTTATCAGTTACAATACCAGCATAGTTTGCGGTCTGACCAATACCCATAGAGGTCTGACCAACACCACTAAACGTTGATTTTGGTATATACAGAAGTTCTTCGCCAGTATTGAAGAAGTGATTTGGATATGTGAACAGACCAGTTACATAATCAATCTTGACTGTATCTGAAGGATCAAACTCCTTAGTGTAGATTGGATCACCCTGATGAGTCAGTTTGAAGTTGACTCTGTTTGCTCTCAATCCATTAAGACCATCAAAGGCAGAGAGGAAAACCAGTTGCTTGGAAGGACCAAACTCTAAAGGATTTGGTTGATTATCAAAGTCACTGAATCTATAGAGAACTTCACTAAACGATTGTGCTTCAACATCATATCCAGCATCTGGATAGAAGTTCAGATAGAACTCAGATCCATTGACTTGCCCACCAAATGTTCCAAGACCAGTTGTGTTGTTGACTGGAGCAAATGGACCAGGTGTAACAAATGTTTCCAGATCTTGATTATTGGACATAATCGTGACCTGATGGATTGCAGATGTTTCTCCAGCGGAAACACGAACAACTGAAGACGCTGATGCAATATCATCAATATCATAAGTTCCAAGTCTTACAACATCTGTTCCATATCCAACTGTGGATTCAAGTCTTGCACTCTTTTCAGATCCTGCTGGTTGATTATTCAGAAGGAAGCGATAAGTTCCAATACCAGCGGTAGTTGTACCAAATCCTACAACATTAGCACGAACGTCATAGACAACGGTAGAAGATATACCACTATTGGTAGCAGTCAGAGAAACAATGCCTGCGTTTGCATCATAGATTGTTCCAAGGATTCCAGTTTGAGTCGCGCTATAAGAAAGATTATTAGCATCAAAGTAATACTCACTCAGATAAGTATTGTCTCCATCAAAATCAAGTGTTGCTTCGATGTAATTTACATCAGCACTAAATCTATCTGAAATTTCAATACTTGGATAACGCAACAGCGACAAAGTTCACACTATCAGATACAGCAGCAACATTTGCAG
>OBOP01000002.1_pt1 | contig 21270 bp, 4 predicted proteins | sample 1535181 | NCBI WGS metagenome assembly OBOP01 (sample SAMEA3275620, study PRJEB22092) | marine metagenome | biome: Atlantic Ocean; feature: Nearshore environment, 25' water; material: water | collected 2014-06-21T10:00:00+00 | depth 0.2 m
AAAAGAAAATATAATTATACAATGCGAGCCAACGAGCACCCTATCGCTCAATTTGTTCCTGGAGCGATGATGCCTTACAGAGTTTCTCTTTCTGAGGTAGAAGTAAATTGCAGTATATCTTCTAACAAAATCATTCCTAATATGAACGAAAGCGGGCATCTACAGGATTCGTTTGAGGGTTTAAACATAAGGGAGCTTGAAGTACAATTAAGTCTATTTGAAGCTAGGAATTTTGGCAGCGATAATGAGTCCAATAATTTAGCAAACTTTAGTTGCATCGGTAATGTAACTAGTCAAAGCCTGGAGGTCTCTGATGGGTCTTATTTGGTGGGTAATTTTAATGTAATGCAGGTATTGAAGTGAGTGGTAAATATAAAGGTTTTTGGGATCCATCCCAGTTATATGAAAAGGGTGATATAGTCGAGTATTACTCTAGTCAAGTTGATGATGTTGACGCACCATACGCAAAGATATCATCTTTTACTTATGATTCCGATGGGGCAACCATTGGGGTCTCTCCCCTTCTTAACTTCCGCAACCCACAAAGCTTGTCTGCAACCTCATCTTTTGAGATTAGCTTATCAAGATCGGTATTGAGGTCGTTTGTATCTAGCCAAGGCACATGGGATGATTATAAATACTACCAAGAGGACACTTGGGAAGGACCCCATGGCGTAAGCAAGTTTATAAACCAACAAGGCGAAACCATCACGAGATCCGAATGGGACTCTCTTAGTCAAAATGATAAAGATCAGTATTCTATATATTTAGAATCTGTAAATTCTGACTACTGGATTGAAAATGCCGCGCAACCGAAAACCTCCTGGTCTAACCTTAGTACTTACGATGCATCTGGTCAAAATTTTAATTCATCATCTCAGACCACTCTTTTTGAAGGTAAATATGACGCAACTGAAACTGAGCTTGAGGACGAATTTACAAACGTCCAGGGTGAGACAGACTCTGATGCATACTATATATCATCTGTACAAAATTACAAAGGAGATTTTAACGAGAGTGAGAACTATAAACAGTTTGATATCGTGCGGAGTCCTGTGTCTAGTTCTTTTTATTATGCTAGAACCGACGTTAGTGGAGCCGTTGAAAGTTCTAAGTTAATATTTTCTGATATAGAAATCCGCGAACCTTCTGATTATACATACTCATCTAATCATATTGCTACTATTGAATATCTTGGTAGCGATGAATCTGGATGGATGTCTAATGGCGAAAGCGCTATAAGGGTTGGGCATGTTTTAGATTTTTCTAATTTTAATAAAGCAATTAATAAAAGAAGCTTGATGGTAATTGGAGTTAGTGATGATTTAATATGGCTCGGTTCTTTTGGGGAGGGAGAGAAGATACTTGCTGATTACGAAAGGTTTACTGGAAGTGTTGAAGTGACATTGTCTGCTGGGCAAGTTAATATTACAAATAATGATTCTGTTTGGTCTGGTGACCAGTTCTTTTTTGACGCAGATTATGGCTCTTCTGTGGAATTTAGCGCATTTAATAAAAAATTTGAACATGGAGACGGCTACCATTCTGTATCTCCTTTTGGTGTGAACTCTTTAAGGATGCGGTTTAACCTGCAGTTTACTAATAGAAGTAATCGAGAGGCTAATGCTATATTACATTTCCTTGAAAATAACTTGGGACAACACGAAAGGCAAAAACCTACTACTCAATTAGAGTATGACCAAGGTATTTCTGGGTTTAGGATGGATGGAGAGAGTTTATTTTATCCATATAACACTACAGAAAATTTAACTAGAAGATTTTATTGTTTTGACTTTGACCATCAAATTGAAAATGAAGATGTTCATACGGTGAATGCAAAAATAGAAAATACTACAGCTTCAACTTTAAATATTGCACACCAAATATTTGTAAGAGAGGCTCCATTGTGGGATGTAGATGAGACTTATAATCAACACGATGTTGTATTTTGTCATGATAATCAAAAATATTACTATTCAAAATCTAAAAACCCTCAATCTGGTAATAGGCCCTGGATACTTGATGAAGAAGGTGCCACTTCAATTAATAGAAATATGTGGACTAGAGAATTTTATTGGTCTCCATCTGTTCCCTTTGATATCAAGCACTCCCCTAGCATAGAAAGGTATGGCACTGCACACGGCCCTTATACTCAATATTATCCAGAGAATCAACAAAATATTAACATGCTTGAAATGGAGTTGAAGTTTGAAAACAGAAGCGATCAGGAAGCTTATGCTATTCTTCACTTTTTAGAAATGCATTTGGGATATTTATCTTTCTTGTTTGTCCCTCCCGCTCCATACAATCGCAAGAGAAGGTTTTACTGTGAAAACTGGTCGCACACTTATGTATTTCGTAATAACCATACAATATCTGCTACATTTAAGCAGTTCGCTCTAGGGCAAAATACGCCACTTGATGACGATGAGATTGATAAAATAGCAGTAAAAATTAATAAAAAACCAGGACGACTGCTCGCTTCTTCTAGAGAGATGATACCTGTTAATCAAAATTATAAACAACCTTCTAGTCAAGGGTTTTATGTAAAAATTCCTGTAGCTCTTAATAATGATGGAGAGACGGATGTATTTATTAAAAATATAACCCCCGCCTCAAACTCTGTTCATACTAATAATAAATTTAAAAATTTAGATTGGGGTAGTTATAAAACATCAATATCTTCTGGATTGCAAATAGGTAGTCAAACTCTTAGCTCTTCATCAGATATAAATATTAATGGAAATTTAGATGATGGGATAGTTATATATAACACTGATTCTAGTCAATATATACATACTGATACTGGCGCATTATACTTAGTTGATGGAACTGGCGAGCCGAGCTTGTTAGAGGTTGCTGAGCATCCTTCTGTTATTATGGATAATCCTGCCGATGATAAAATATCACCTGGTGAAACTTATAATTTATTCTGCCAATTTGATTCTAGAGGAATCGTTGACACACTAAATAAATCTGCCGAAGAGAATACAGAGATCAACATAACTTATTCTTATGCTCCTGCAGATGAGCCAGTGTTTGATTCAACAATGAGCTATACCGAGGGAAATATTATTCAGTATTACGTAAATTCTATCAACAGGAACGTGTTGTATAGGGCTAATAAGGATATATCTCCAGGTAATTTTAACGCTTCTGATTGGGATGAGTATGTAATTACCGCGTCTTCTGTTTTAAATGTTGTTGTCAATCCAGAATTAAGAGATTCTGTTAAAGAAAGCTTAACTATAGAAATAGAGCGTCCACTAAGAGAAGAATCAACAATTATAAATTACGATATACATAATATTAATGATTCTGTTTCTATATTAAGTCAAAGAAGTAAGAATTTATTTTTTGATATAGTTGGTACTGTTTCTGGTAATGCTTCAAGGCTAGCTGTGCCAAATGGAACTTCTGATATAGAAGAGATTTTAGAATGTTCTACTGATATAGAGAGTTATTTATATCTTGGCGTTAAATATGATGCGGATAATGAGGTATATTATGATTATTATGATTCTAATTTTGTTAAGTTAAATACATCTGGCACTCAAACTCCAGAGTTAATATCTAATGAAGAATATGATAATTTATCAAGTGCAGACAAACAACTTTATGCTAGGTCTTCAATATTAGACCTGTCTGGTATTCCGCTTGATCCTAGTAACGGTGGAGAGTTTGTCGCATTAAATATTAGAACTGGAAATTTAATATTAGTGTCAGAGAACGCTGAGATTGTTGAAGGTTTCGTGACCGAATCAATCGAAAGTCTCTCTGAGGGCAGCGTAAATCTTTCTGAATATATATCTTCTAGTGAAAAGCTGGGAGGAAGGAGCTTGGGCGAGATTCAAGAAATAAATGTAATACTTAAAGGCCTGTTTCTTTCTAATAATACTAAGATTCCTGCAATATCTACTGGAGGTGGGTATAGCGATGAGGCTGAATTGAATATTTATATTGGCACGGAAGATGACCCTTGTGAGATTATTGGAAAAGGTGGGCAAGGTGGCGCAGGCATGATGTCGGAAGGCGTTGTTTATGAAAACGGACAGCCTACCCAGATCGATGCTGATATGAGCCCTCCTTACCATGGAGAAGACGGTGGAGATGCTATATATATCGATGATTATGTCGGAGCTAATGGCGTTAATATATATTTAGTTAACGGAGTGGTTTTTGGTGGAGGTGGAGGCGGAGGTGGCGGAGGCTACCAATCTGATTCCCCTAGAATTAAAAACTATAATTTCGTAAACATGGGAGGTGGCGGAGGCGGAGGCTGTGGCCATGCACTTGGAGGATTTCCCTTAGGAGAGAGGACTGTTTCAACTGACGCAACTGCCGCTTCGGGTGGAGAACCAATTAACAACACCACAGAATACAGGAACGTTTTAACGAAAGGTGGTGCTGGGGGTCTTTTTGGACAACCAGGAGAAAAAGGTGGTAATAGTGGTAATTATAATTATGATAGAGTTGGAAGAGGGGGTCTTGGTGGAAAATCTATTTGTTGGGGTTCTAACTCTGCCCCTAACGTATACTTAGGGCAAACGTTAACAACTTACAAAGAGGTCGGGGGAGTCAAGTCATTTTATGATAGTTCAGATAACCCAGTACAAGACCTACCCTTAAGTTATTCTATTCTGGTGGCTGGAGAATGTTTACAAAGATTGAATTAAGTTATATTATATATGATGAAAGAAGAAGATCCATCTCTTAAAAAAGTCGCCGTAGAATTATTTAAGCTGCAACCAGATGCACTTGTTGAGTTTTTTGAAATAGATTTTTCTAATCTTCAAAAAGATTTTCGAGAACTAGAGGAAAAATATGGAAAACCTCTTGGCGCTTCTCAGGGCGCAGAAACAGTTTATCGTTTTACTTCTAATATAAATGGTAGCAACCCTTTGTACTGGCAAGGAAAAGCATATCAGCCACTGCCTATAGAAACTTCTGACTTTGAGTCTCCATCTGATGGAAGGCTGCCTAGACCTAAACTTACTATCGCAAACCCTTCTGGGCTACTTTCTTCTATTGTTGCTGTTAATCATGATTTTCATGGATGTAAGGTTACTAGAAAAAGAACTTTTGTTAAATTTTTAGACGATGTCAATTTTCCAGCTAATACTTTTCAATATAAAGATGTCGATGGTAATACCGTGGAGGTCGTCAGGAACCGAAATCAAGATGAAGACGGTAATGCGGTGGCTGGCACAAACCCCTTTGGCGAAGCTGACCCAAATGCTCACTTGCCTGATGATGTATATTACATAAATCGAAAAGTCATGGACTCTAAGGCTAGTATAGAGTTTGAGATGACTTCTATCCTCGAAATTGGGGATCTTAGATTTCCTGATAGGCAAATTCTAGCTGATTATTGTGGCTTTCGGTATCGAGATTCTAAGTCTTGTGGCTACAAAGGCTTACCAGTAAAGGGACCTAATGGCCAGCGCTTTTCTGTATATGGCATTTTTGAGTTAACATTTATAAATCGACAAGGCGTTCGACAAACCCTTACAGAGTCAAATATGAAGCTTATACCTTACTGGGAGTCTGATATACAGTACCAAAAGGGAGATGTAGTAAGGATTCCTGTGGCAAAAGAACCCTCTATAGAATCGTACTACGTATGCATTAGAGACCCTAAAGTACCTAGTCCTTCACCATCTTCTAGCGAAGAGATTTGGCTTCTTGACGCTTGCCAGAAAGACTTATCTAGTTGTATATGTCATTTTGGTAAAGAGGCTGTTGGTAGAAAGGGTATAAATTTTGGAGGATTTCCCTCTACTCAGGGCGCTAGATTTTCTTAACATATGGATGAACAGATTATTAAAAAAGTATGTTTTACTTCTAGGGAATATTTTTTAAAAAATAGATACCAGGAGTCTTGTGGTATAGTTTTATCTGCTAGTAATAAATTCCTCCCAATGAAGAATGAGAACCCTAGTTCTTGGTCTTTCTCTCTTAATACAAGGGTTCATTTAATTAAAAAAAAGATACAAGCTATCGTTCACTCTCATCCATTTGGGGACTCTCACCCTTCTCCTCGGGATATTAAAACTTCACTTTCTGTTGGAATACCGTTTTTAGTATATAGTTGTTTATATGATAATTTTGTATTTTTTGACCTTGAAAAGTGTAAGCCTTATAAGGTATAAGGCATATGAAAAAGGTATATTTACATGGTGATTTGGCTAAAGGTATTCGTTCCGAATGGGAACTGAATGTCAAGAGTCCTGCTGAAGCTATACGAGCCATCAATATCAACTGCCTGGGTAGATTGATGGAAAATATATATCAACTATCTGATAATTCCTGCCAAATAGGATTCGCATGTCTTACTTCAGAAGAGTCAGACTTAGCTAAAAAAATTAACTCCGAACAGGAGCCTTCTGAGTCAGAAATGATTGAGTTCCTTGGTTCTACCGACAAAATTGAAATGGAGGGTGAGTATGATGAGATACATATTGCTGTCGCTATCGATGGAAACTTTGTCGTGCTTCCTAGTTTGAGCTGGGCTTTTATCGCTAAAACTGTTTTTGTTATGGCTGCTAGTATGTTAATTGCAGGTATTGCTGCAGCTCTATTCCCGCCCGTTAAGGTTAATAACCAGACCAGGACCACTAAATCTTATGCATTTGGGGACAGACCAAACATAAGAAAACAAGGTGGCCCAGTGCCTGTAGGGTATGGAATGCTTAGAATTGGTTCGATTACCTCATCTTTTTCTCGAAGGAATAAGTTTCTTCCAGGGAATATTGATAGCGGAATGATTGAGTCATATACTAGTTTTGTAACTCACGACTTAATATCTGAAGGGCCTATTGAGGGATTTTGTGACTCCAATGGAATTACTGTTTCATCTTATGGCAATAATTATGAGCGGTTCGATCAAAACCCTTTGTTGAAATCTATATACATTAACGAAGTAAAGTTAATGAATGACCAAGGTCAGTTAAATGTTATCCCCAATGAAGATGCTGGGGCTGGAGAAACCCAACCAATCTTTTCTTTGGGTTATAATTCTGAATCTAGCAACTATAAAAACCCTATTTATGGAATAGATTTTGAGAAAAAAGGTCAGAGTCCATTGCTTGGCCCAGATGAAGAAATATCTGGCTTTACGGCAAACGTTAAAAAATCTGGAGCAAGCGCTTTTACCTATTCTGTTTCTGATCGAAACGTAGGGATTTTAACTTTAAATCTCTCTTCAGAAAGAATGTTCCATAATTGGACAGACAAAAGAGTTAGGAGGAGATTTATAAGCAAGCGAGTAAGTGTTACTCAAGGGACTAACCCAGTTGCTGTTAAGGTTGCTGTAAGAATTTTTGATGGAAAAAAATATGTTAGCCCTATTGATGTTAGATCTGCAGATGCATCTTATTCTCAGTTGGAGGATGTTACCCAATCAAATCAATCATATACAAGTAATTATTATCTTAGTAATTATTTATCAAGGTCAAATATAAGACCCACTTTGTTTATTACTAGTGATATTCTTGTTCAATATTTTACATGGGCATTGTTTGAGAATTTATCTACTGGGCAATATCATTTTAGTAATCAAACGCATCCCGACGGAGTTGATACTAGGTTTGTTACGTCAGACTATTATAATAATCTTTCTTCTGATCAACCTTCAAGCTCCAATGATGAATGGAAAGGCTGGTATTCTGATACTCCTTATAATAAGCCATTAAAAGGTAGAATATTTGAAGTGATTAATTCTTCGCAAGATTTTGTTAATAAGTTTAGGCAAGCATATAATTCTAATTCTAAATTTAATTTCATGGGCGAGGGAGATAAGACGATGCGAGAAATCATGTCTTTGTATTTCGATTCTAATAAAAGAATAAATCATGATTCTGGTCAATTAGAGGTTCAGTCTAAAGCTAGAGTGTCTACTGCGGCAGAAGTGCTTGGAGTTGTCTGTGCGCAAGCTGCTTCTGGTAGATCTTCTGAGAATATATTTTTAAACAATTTTCATTTATGTATGTCTTTAATAAAAGCCAACCTTTCTGATGATGAAACATTGGGGAATGATGGTTATGTTTATGTAACTAAGGCTCTAATGTATGAAAGATTGTCAGGCGTCACTTACAACACTAAGTATGGAGCCGATGCTCATGGAAAAATGCAAGGATGGACCTGGGATAGCAAAAAACAGCGTTGGTATAAATACACCTCAAAAGAGCGTATTAATGAAAGCCTGTACGCTTCTAGGAATCTTCAGGTTAGAGATGCTGACGGGAACCTATCTGACTCTCAGTACAAAGATATTCCTGGAAACGAATGGAAAAAGGTTGGTAATTATAATTACAATCAAAGCTTTATGGTGGTCAAGGGCATTAGTACCGCTCCAGCTTCCATAGATTTTAATATTGCACTGCCTTATATTGGGCAGGGCGAATCATTAACTGTTCAATTTGTTAGGTGCACAGCTGAAATTACTGGAGTTAAGGAACAGTCCGAAACCCAGAAAAGGCTTTCATTGAAAGGCGTTCGCCAGCACAAAACACTTGCTGGTAAAAGAATTAATTTTTCAAGCCCATGCACTGCTTGGATCGCAACAGAGTTTGACTCTGTAAACTTTCAGCAAATTCCAGACAGAAACTATTTAGTGAAACTAAAAAAAGTTGCTGTACCCACGAATTATAATGCCTACTCAAGATCTTGTTTAGGTGCGTGGAATGGACTATTTCGAGGACAAAAACCTGGAGACAAATTTAATGATATCTCTGAGGCCGATCTTGTATGGACTGAAAATCCTGCATGGATACTTTTAGATATTTTAACCAACACTAGGTTTGGCGTGGGTAAATCAGGGCTGACCGCTGAAGATATAGATATTTGGAATCTTTATAATGTAGCTAAATTTTGTGATGAATTAGTTGAGACAGGGTTTCCTAATGAAAGACCTCTCCGCAAATTTATAACAGATAATGAAAGCCCTCAGGAAAAGAAGGAAAATCGTGCCGCAAGAAACTATCTAATAGATTCGGAGGATCAAAACAGCGGATACTGGGAAGAATTCGCAAAGGCTAGAACATTTGAAATCATTATCGTCGATGAAAACGAGGAGCTAATAACAGAAGAAGAGTTTGATAGAGAATTTAATCAGGGTTTTCAAAATGGCATGCAAGATCTCAGTGTTGTGTCTGGTAATAATGGCAGAACTATTGCATTTTTTATGGAAGACGGTTCTGTAGACCGAAGGATCATATCATCTATTGATAAGTCAAGAAGAAGTTTGACTTTATATGGGCCCAGCTTTTTAGAAAATCCTACGACTCAACAAATATCTAATCATGATTTAATTGGGGGAACTTCTGGTGTAGTTTTTAAGACAGAGGGTCGGTGTGTTTGCGAGGTGAGTTATCCTTTGGTTGAGCCAAGGTTTTCGATAAACACTCTTTATACTGAGCAAGAAAGCGCTTTAGACGTCGTTAAGGAACTAACCGCTTCTTTTAGAACAGTTTTAAATTATGTAAACGGACAAATTTCTTTCTCTCCTGAAACCATACAGGAGCCTGTCATGCTTTTTACTGATGCTAACGTAGAAAAGGAAGGCTTTGCTTACGCTGGAGCTAGTAAAGCTTCAAGAGTAACCGTAGCCAAGGTGACATATGTAGATAAATATGATGATTTTAGATCAAAAGTAGAATACTTTGAGGATCCTAGTGGTATAGAAAAATTTGGTTACATAGAACAGGATATTGTTGGCCTTGGTTGTACTTCTAGGGGTCAAGCTCAAAGGCTTGCTAGATTTACTGTTACAGCCCCGCTTCTTGAGGGTGAAGTTGTATCGTTTAAGTCTGGAATCGAAGGTTCTATGCTGTATCCAGGTGCGATTATAGAAATTTCTGACAGCAGAAGGTTTGGGCAGAACGTAAACGGAAGAATAAAGAAAATAGATAAGAATTCTAGAACTGTATTTGTTGATAAAATTATTTCTGATGTTAAGTTTTATGACCCTGTAACAAATAAAGATAATGATCGGGTAGAATTGTGCGTAGCCTCCCCTCAAGGCTTTGAAGAGATCGGCGTTAAGGAAGGTACTGATGGCGAGCCTACTGGACTGTATAAAAAAATGAAAATGCTATCCGATTCCCGCTCAGCTTTTGACAGTGAAGACCAAGACTCTTTAATTGCTGGCGCAAAGAGAAGTCAAATTATATACTTTGACGGATTCCTTTCATCTAATAAAAGAAAAATTGTAGAGCTTCGGAGGAAATATAAATTTTCTGTAAAAGCTTTGTCAAAAAATGTTAAGAGTCCATACCACGATCTAAGTTCTGGCGATATAGTAAAGTTTATTTCTTTTGGAGTTTTGCCTGAGATTTCTTATATGGACAATGGTTCTGAAGTAATTAGAAAAATTGAGTCATCTGATTATTTTAAGGTTTCTTCTGATTATATTTCTAATCATAATTTTAAAATAGAGTTTATAAAAAATTACGGAGGAAACGAAACTTTTCATGAAGCGACTTTTGAGAATATAGGATTTGTTACTATTGACGAGGACGTTTCTGGTGGAGAGCATTTTTACTATATAGAAAAAAGCGTTGCAAATGTTATTGATGATACAGTTTCATCTTTAGAGCAAATATCTGTAGGATCGACTTGGGCAATTAGAGGTTATCGTAGGGAATTTTTTGGAGAACTAGAGAGGCAAGCTCAGAATTTAGAAAGTGCACTTGATTCAATTGGTGCTCAAGCAGTTAATGATTCTAATAAATATTATCATGAGCTTTTTGGTGAGTTTTCTGTAACTAGATATGATTCTGTATATAGAAATTTCATACAAGTTGATCAGACTTCTAATAAGGGAGAGGGGCTTGGTGGCTTTTCTATATCAATCGACCCAGATGGAGACTTTTTAAGAGAAGTTAATTTAGCCCCTTATCAGGCTGTAGATCATTATTACCTAGGATCTCTTAGGTTTATTAATAAAATTAGCTTACTGGTTGATTCAGTTGGGCCTACTGGCTCTTCTGAGGTTTTTCATTTCTACAGACCTAGTCTTAAGTATGGCATACTGCGATGTGAAAACTTTAAGGATGTTGCTAAAGAATTTATATTAATTAATAACAATCGATGGAAGGTATTTAGTCGAGAAGAAACAATTACAAGTTCATCTGGTCTAGAGATAACTAGGCAGTGTAATTATATAAAGATCGACGATAAAGTTTCTGGACCTACATTGAGTGAGGTTGAGTTAGCTTTAGAGGGTGGAACTGAAGATCTAGAGTTTGTAAATATAAATATAGATATTCAAAAACCAATTACATATGATATTAATGACTACAAGAATGTTGGAAGAAGGCAATACAGAATTAATTCTATCGCAGAAGAAAATGGTACTTACGATATCAAGGCTAGCGAGTATAATAAAGAAAAGTTTGGAATCATTGAAAAATCTCTCAGTCTTAATAGACCAAGTTTACCCATCCCTCCCCAAGTTAATATGGCCATACCAAAAGCGCCATCAGATGTCTCAATAAAGGATTTAACATTTAGAAATGAGCAGTAGAGTTAATATATTAGTATCGTTTAAGATATACAGTCATACTGACACTTATTACCTTGTTGGCTCTTCAAATACAGGAAGCTTTACTCATAAACTTGGAAAAGGCTGGAATACAGATGGGTCTCCAGATTTGTATCACAGTAGGATAAGCGAATCTGAATTATCTAATTTAGAAAATAATGGACTAGCTGTTTCAAAGGTTGTTCCTCTTGGGGAAAAATATGGAGATTATAGAATGCGAATGTATGCCGAGAACGAACTTGGTATACGGTCTCCTTATGTGGAGTTAGATAAAGTTATTCCTGCGCCAGATATTGATGGAACTTTTAGGTTTAATAGTTTATATGTAGATCGCTTGATCGCAAAAAAACCATCTGCGTATTCTGTAGTTAAGAAATCGCCCAGACGAGCTGCACCAAACTTGGAGTTAGATAATTCTTTAGAAGTAGAAAGTGAGTTTATTGGGCGAAGCGCTTTAATTAAGTGGGACTTAAAGGCCCCTTATGGTTTCACAGGATCCCCTAAGGGTACTGTAGTTAATGCGTCTAATGTAGACTTGTTTGAAAGTTTATTTAGTCATTTTGAAATATATTTTTATAAAGAACCCCCTCAAGAGAGGATATCTACCGCCGCAGATGTGCAGAATCCTCCTGCTGGGTCAGCCGTATTTGACTCGGACTTACCTATTAGCGAGGAAGGACAAATTGTTGACCTGACTTATGATAAGCGGGTTGGTGAATCTGTTATTATAGATGAAGATAATTTTTCTATCGGATTCTCAAAAGAGCTGATTGAAGATTTAATTGGCGAGGAAGAAAGATTTATATATGTAAAGGTTATTGGTAAGGATATTTTTTATAATAGTGCACTTGATAAATATAAGCATAGATTTACTGGAACAATTAAAGTTGAAAATATTCGTAGCCAGTTAGAAGAATCCTATGCTGACTTATATGGGAATCAAATGACTCTATCATATATCAATAGAGATCAAGATTTTCAAGGAGGCAAGGTAGTTTTAAGGTCTTTCACATCTAGTGATCCATCTGGCCCTTGGCTTAATGATGACTCTGCAGTTTTAAATTCAGCTGGAGGGTCTAATGTATTTAAGCAAAAATGGAGCTCTCCGACAAATAGAAACTATTACAAGTATGTACTAGAGGTTCATGATTCATATGGTTTTTGCGGATATCATTCTCTATCTTCGAAAGGTGTGCTTGATACTTTTTTTACGGTTAAACTATTAGGAGATTCTACTGGCTATGATAATAAAGACGCAGCTTTAACCGCTGCAATAAATGATACTTACTCTTGGCAATCTGAAAGAAAGATAGGCTCAATATCAATTAAAGAAAGCGGTTCTGATTTTAACATAATATGGAATATCGTTGATTCTCAGGGACACTTAATAACTCCACCCGCTCCCAGTAAAGACGCATCAGGCGTACCAATCTTTACAATGGGCGATAGAATAGAAATTGAAGACCTCGCTGGTTTTACAGTAAATTTTGAGTGCCCAGATGAATATATAAATACTGGAAATTCTTTTCCTGTTAGGGATGCATTTGATTTAGAAGTGCTTGGTATAGAGTCTGAAGATTCTAGTGGTAACGTTGTTTATAAATACGGCGCCCCTGATGACTCATCTGGCCAACTAGTTATTCCAGAAACCATTGGTATAACAGACGGGGTTTTGACTGCTGAAAATAAATTATCAATAAATTTAGATACAACATTACAATTAACAAAAGAACAAAATGCTGATTTATATAGAAGTTGGTTTAATGATATAAATTTTAATGATGTTCCTGCTGATAGTGAGTTTAGGGTATTATATAAAGAGAATAATAATTTAAATGTTGGTAGTTATAAAGATAAAGGTTTTTATGCTGTTGATGCACAAAGAAGAATTAAAGTATCTGTTTCTCTTATAGATAGTGAAGGTAGGATTATTGATACAAAGTTAGCGGAAGGTTATAATTCGCCGCCAAGAATATTGGTTAATCAAGGTCTGAGTTCTAATGCGTCGCAGGTTTCTTCTGCTTCGGTTAAAGCAACGGATCTTGTTGAGTTTAAATTATCTCTTAATGAAAAAGCAAACTCTGTAGCTATATTTAGAAGGCCAGTCGAAGAGTATGATAGGAATGAAGATAAATTTTATGGAGTCGGCGGAGAAGCTAATGTAGATAAAACCCGAGTCGATGACCCTGATCATGCTACCCCTGCTCATGTTTATAATTTTAAAGACTCAGACTTTTTTGCGGGCAGTAACATTACCTCACAAGATATCATGTTTTATGGTTTTGGTGTTGAGATGGATCGATGGCATAAAGATGACGACCCTGAAGATTATATTACAAATGCCGAGTACGATGCTTTACCCGAAGATGCTGAAGCTATGGTTGCCGCTGGAGCAACTCAGCATAAAAAACAATTTGTTAGGTACGAAGTTACTGGGAAGAATATCAATGACGTAGGGGAAGGCGGGTTTTTTACAACATTTGTTGATTCAAAAGGTAATAAACCTAATTCTGATGCAATTGGTACTAAAAACTTTTTAGCTGGAGGCAGAGTTATTGGCGCTGAGAATATGATTACCATTGTAGATCAGCCGCCTTTAATTAGAGAACAAGGACTCACAAGAAGAAAGGCTCCTGGTACTCAATATGACTATATGCTTGTTCCTTTTGATTCGTTTGGTACGGGACAAGCTTGGCTTCCTCAAAGAATAAATTTTTATGGAGGGATATTATTTTCTCAGGATGAGAATGGCGCAATAGGGACATTAGATTTTGACGCACCGTTTCCTCCCGAAAACCTTGTAATTACTGGAGCAAATAAAACATTCTTCTTGGAATGGGATGCTCCATCTTTTCAGTCTGGAGATATAGATTATTACAATTTATACTACATAAAAGACTCTAGATCTGAAACTCAGAGGTTAGGCCTCGGTGGGTCAGATACTAGAATAGCTGATGGAGATATCTTGCGTTTCAATAAAGATGATTATGACCATGAAAATTCTGAATTTCATGCAATGGATCTTGATTTCGACGCAGATAATAATGGGACATACGGTTCTGTACTCGCTTGGAGTCCTCAAGCATATAATAAAAACCATTATGTAAAGCGTAGGCCTCGCGGAGATTCAACAAAAGCTTTCAGGCTTTACAAAGCTAACGCTAACACTACCGCATCTGATGAACCTGGAAAGTCTGACCTATGGGAAGAACAAATTAACGTTCAGCTTTGGGAGAATGGTGCAGCTGTACATAGGGATGATGTCAAATTTAATGAAAGAGATGAAAACCCTCTTGCTGACGGCAGTGGAGGTAGTCAAACTTTTAACTTAATTTATTATAATTCTTTCAAAAGCTACGGAAGAAAGGATGTTGTATTTAGGGATTACAAGTGTTACATATGTAGTACTCCAACCTCTGGAAGCTTTAACCCTTCACATTGGACTCTGATAGACGGAGTGTCTATCGAAGAAATTAAGATCCCGACTACAGAAACATCTCTAACGGTAGTAGCAGATACTAATGATAAAGCCTATTTCTTTTTTGAGTCAGTAGACAGAATTCAAAACAGAAGTAAACTTCATGTTGACCCAACCAAACCAGAATCACCTGGTGTTGATTATGCTCATCAGTTAGGAAAATCTTCTTTAAAAGACATCGATAATTTTGAGCAAGAATTGAGTGCTGAGTTTCCTAATGCAATTATGCTAAGGCCGAGTGATCCATTCGAAATAGAAAATTCAACAAATAAAGATGGCGCTAAAATAAAATGGAAATCTCATTATCTTTACAATGATGGTTATGGGTATTTTATGCCCGCAGGGGAAATGTCATTAAGGTCTGACACTACATACATCAAGAACAAAACAGTTGACGCTGATCAATTTATAAGACATATATATTGGAATCCTCAATACGGATACAATACCAATGCAATAACTGACCCTTGGACACCTAGAATTGAAGATAATATGACTGTGAGGGAGAACCAACTTCCTTATAGAAAAAAATCAGGACAAGAGAGCGAGGCTCCCGATAGAATTAGTGCAGACACGTTTAGCGATCTCCAGTCACAAACACAATGGGTTGCTAGAGCTGATTCAGACGTTCTTGAAAGAGTTGTTACTACTAACCCAAATGACAATTCAAATTACTACGAGTGGAACGACTCTATGTACGAAGCTGTCCCAACATCTGAATTAGATGTAGATTCATCTTTGGCAGAAAAAGAGTCTGACACAGAAATACAATATAGAGCTTACTATTCTTTCTCTACTGGCAATCCTGCTTCCCAGATATATAATCGAAGGGATGATCAGAATTGGCTGTCTGACCCAGTTATAGATCAAGTTTCTTCTAGCTCTAATGATAATATATGGGATAAATTAAATAGTCATAATACAGTTATTCATGACACCCCAGAGCCTGTAGGATTCGGTATATTTGGGATACACATACCCCGTAAGGAAACTCTTAAAACAAATGTATCTCCTGCCGGTAACGCAACTAACGGCCTTCTTCGTGATGGAGGCTTCCAGATATGCAGAATAGATTATATCGATGGCGAGTATAGTCATAAAGTGAACTTTGAAGTATTTAATAATGCAACTATAGGGCAAGCTAATATATCTAATGCAACTATTACTAGCGCGCAAATTACAGATTTGAGCGCAGATAGAATAACCGCAGGAACAATAGGTTCTCATAAGATTGAAATAGGAAATGCTTTAATACCTAAAATTACAAACGGACTTTTAGGTGACGCACAGTTAGATTCTACAAATGGCGCTCCTGGCATCATAGACCAAGATGGTAACGTAACTGCAGAAAACACAAGCTCAAGAGCGTTTACAAATAGTGAATATGCTTATGGAGCTATAACAAGTCAAGGCTTTGGTCACGAAACAAAAGGTAAGCCAGGATTTTTTATAAGTGGAGATGGACAATTCGCTTTTCAAACAACTAATGGAGGTATATATTTAAGGGGAGGTTTGGATACCGATCGCAATCAAGATAACCATCCTACGCAATTGGTTGTTCGCGGCACATTGATTCAGGAAAACTCTGACCCGTTTGTAAAAATGGAAATGAGCGCTTCAACTCAGAATTTAACATTTAATGAGCACGCCGAAAACCACTTTTATTACCTAGATAATAATGAATACAAAATATATGGTGCTGAAGCTCAAGTACTCAGACCTTCCAATGGAGAGGTTACAATAAATTACAGTATACAAAATGCCTACCATACAGACGGATCACCTTATGATATTAATGAGTTACAGTTAATTATGTACGTCGATGGAGATCCATCCAGGACAGTTGCTCATAAAGACGTCATGAAGCTTATAAAGTCTAGCTTACTTCCTGGCTATTCTACTAAATGGGTGTCTCAAAGTCTTTGGGATTCTGTTGATTATGATTCTACTCGCCTGAATTATGATCAATTATTTGACTCTAACCCAGGTGGTGGAGATTATGTTTCAATATCTGTTTTAGAAAGTACTGTTCACGGACAATGCATGATTGGTGGTAGCGCAAACAGCTCTTATAAAAATAAGACCGCCTGTGAAGCTGCTCCAGGAGGAGGGACTTGGATTCCTGTTGTAAGTGATACGGGGCCTGCTTTTGGATTAAATGACATTGACGATTTAAATAAAGGAGGTTCGATAACTTTTGATTTTGTCGGCGGAAGGTATGCTGATCTATATGAGTCCGCTGCAAATGTAGATATTAGTTCTACTCCAGAAATGATTCATTTCACTGGGGTAGCTATAACAGGTACAGAAGCAACCGAAGCTAAAGAAAGAATTTCTGAAGAAGATTTTGATGATGTCGGTGAAAATCCTGGAAACACACTTGTGCCTATAGCTGATTCGATAACTATCGTCCTTAGGATGATATCACGCGCTCCTAACTGGGATTCTACTCAAACATATCTTTTTGGGGAACTTGTTCGTTATAACTCTAAGGTATGGAGATCTGTAAATAATACGCCTGATGTTTATAATCGAGGTGAGACCCCATCTGCTTCTTCAACATTTTGGGACGAGGAGCCTACGGGAGAGGTTGTTGTAGAAGAAAAATCTGTCACAATATTTAGAAAAGATCAACCTACTAATCTGGCCTCTGTAGATTTAGTTGCGTTGGGCGACAACGTTATTCGTAATGATAATGGAACTGTTACTGTAGAGCCTGTTTTAACATATGGGGCAACTCAATATAATTTAAAAAACATAAACGGCTTGCAGGACTGGATGAAAACCACACGCTCACAATTAGCTATATATCAAACTGCCCCAAATTTACTTAGTCAAGATAACTATAAGTTACTCAGTAGCGGCATGGAAACTGATTTTACTACAACCCTTAGCGAGAAAGATATTCTTGGCGGCAAAAGCGTGTTGTATTTGGTTGATATAAATGCTCAGTCTAGTTGGCCTAATCAAGTTTCAAATTTAAATAACTACAATGAGGTTGCTACTATAGATGTATTAGACATAACTGACGGTACTGATGTCGGCTATATAGACTTGGCTAAAAAAGATAAGTTTTATACTAGAGAGTATTTAATAAGGCCAAGTAGTGCAGGTGCGATAGATTACTCTAGTTCATATAAGCTAGAAACCATAACAAACAAAGAGTTTAATGCATCAATAAGGATTTCAACAAAAGACAAAAGGGAATTATCTAAAGACATTATTATAAAAATTCCAAGTGTTGCTCTAGGCAATTACATTGAGAAAAAAGACATTATTATTCAAGATAAAGATAGTGGAAATACTATATGTTCTTTTGCGTCAAACGGTGCGAACCCCACAATGGTACCTTTTACTCTTGATGGAGATAATCAAGTTTCCAAGCAACAGCAATATAGTAGCGTAACAGGTTCGAGCGCTACCGACCTTCAAAAGACTGGGGTTGGACGAATATATTTCAGTGTTGATGATGTAAACCATGTTACAGAAATTGTTATAAGATTTGACTTTATTAAAACCCGCAGTAATACTGTTGCTGTAGTTGGTAGTGATAATCAGACAAGCTCTACTCATTATAAGCGCGATCCTTTAAGCAGCTCCAAGACCTGGGGTACTTTTGCGGATCAAAATTTTACATTTGCTAACGATATGGTAGAGCAAATAAGCGCAGAAGAAAATATATTAATTAATACTTTAATAAGGCCGAATCCATCTTTTCGATTATCTTTAACAAAGCCATATATATCTTATAGTAGAAATACATTAAACGATAATAATCAAGTAAGCAATCAAGCTCTACTTAGAAGGTCTGAAAATATTGTACCTATTCAATTATTTATGGGTGAAGATAATATTACAGATGAAGTAGATTATAATCCAGGCAATGTAGCTAACTTTGATGTAAATATTATTCCTACTTTCGGTTTTGTTGTTTCTTATAAATTTTTAAATGGAGATGATAATGCTGATTGTTGGCCTGTTGGTAGAAAATCTGATGCAAGGACTGCTATCAATGATCTAAAAGGAGAGCAAATTGATGAGGGTGTTTATCACAATGGAAGCAAGTGGAGACAATCCGACCCAATTAGTGGTGCAGATATAGATGCAAGTTCAGATTTCTTGTACTACATACCCCCTAGGCTTTCTGACTTATCAGGAATGGGTAACTCCAAAATTAAGATAAAGGCTACTTATGAAAGGACGAACGTCCCTGTTGCAAGCTCTCAACTTAGAGGTACAAGTTCAGGAGGGTTTACTACAGACAGCTTTAGTGATATAGAAACTATTAATGTAATAGAAACCTTAAACGGTGAGTCTGCCCCATTTGTAGTTCAGGATAATGAAAGTGTTGCAATAGAGGTTAGTATTAGAGGTGAGATTATTAAGGCGATCGCCGGAGCTGATTTTGACTCTAAGATAAGAGTGCAGGTGGCTGATGATAAAGTTGCCCTTCTTAGAAGTAATGATGTACTACTAAATGATTTTGTATTAACCGAAGTTAATGATAAGATAAGGTTTGAAGCCGCTTCTAGCGTTAGTATTTCTAACAATACTAATTTAACATTTAAAAATAATGGTGGATCTTCTGTTAATTTGTATGGTTTTGATGGATCTCAAATCAAAATAAAAACAAAAACAGGGAGCGCTGCATCTGTAAAAAGAATTTCAATGTTTGATGAAATTGATTCTTCGCAAACTGGAATGCTTCCCGCTGGGCACACATTAGCGTTCTTTAATTCTGCTAATGAAATTGTCGCTTCTTGTGAAATGCCTAAAATATTTAAACATGGTATTGCTGTTTTAGTTAATGATACACTGAGCCCTCCAGCCTCAATAGGAAGCAAATACTTTGTGACAACCGAAGCGTATCATAAGGAAGATAGTGGAAACGAAAATGATACTTACATAGTAAGTAATTACGAGTTTGGGATAAGCCTCCAGCCTGGGTTGGAAATTGGCGATACAATTATGTATCCAGATGGTGAACCCTGGTTTGGTACAGATGCGGTAAATAGTAGTATAGATATGACTGGAGTTATTAACTTTTATGCAACATCCAGAAGATGGAGGACAAATGAGGTTATTACAACTGGATTATCTAGGCATATTATTGCTGCAATGCAAGGAGAAACTGGAGCAGTTATCGTTTACCGCGCTGGCAAATGGAAACCTGGTACGCAGTTTATAGGAACACCGAGAAGAAGAGAGGTTGTGAAACATGGCTCTAAGTATTATATAACAATGGAAAACGCTTCAGAGCTTGCGTATGGAAAATTAGGCAACGGGGATTTATCTTTTGATGCATTACATTTGGGAGAAAATGATAGTAATGATTCGACTATAATAAATTCGTGGAAAAGTGCCACAGGTAAAGCCGATGCTGCTGAAGCCACATTAGAAAGGTTAACGCCCACTTTTCAGGGTAGTACCGAATATAATGTGCCCCCTGTGTGGGAAGAGTTTGGGGTTCAGGTAGAATCTGTTGCAACGAATCTATTACTTGCTCATGATGTTAGGATTCAAAGAGGTATTGTTGCAGGTTTAGATGACGCGACCGAAGCGTTCTTTGCTTCTCAGATTGATATTTCGCACCTTGACTCAAATGGTAACTATAACTATAATTATAATCCTAGGCCTAATGAGAAAAAAGTGACAATAGGCAACCTTAATAACCTGCTTTATGATGGAGCTTTTTCTGAAAGGCAGTTTATTGATACTAATGGAAATACGTTAACCACTAGTGAATATCGGGCTCTTGATGCAGAAGCTAAGGCTGATTTTTCTCAATTAGATATAGAGGGTACTGAGCACGCCAATGCTCCTGAGGTTCCGTATTTGCTTGGAGATACATCTTACGATTCAGGACACCCGTTTAATCCAACACTAACAACTACGTGGAAAGTTCCTTTTACGGACGTTCCTGGATTTTTTATAGGTTATCATAGACTCGCCTATGATTTGACGACAGATGTCTCCAAAGATTATAGCGAGTTTTCTACAGAGATAACATCTACATTCAATAGCCATCTGCCCATGATGGAATTTAGAAGTCATACTGGAAACTTTTTACGGTGGGATGGTTTGAGGTTAGAGATGTATGGTTCTGTAATTAATGGATCTGTTAACCCAAATAATATTCAAGTTACATTAGGTCTCGGAGATGCAATTAATGTATTTTCTGATGCAAGCCTGTATTCGGGGCAAATATTTTGCGGAGGAGGTTTTAATAATTATATACCTGATCGAC
>OBOP01000003.1_pt1 | contig 18770 bp, 17 predicted proteins | sample 1535181 | NCBI WGS metagenome assembly OBOP01 (sample SAMEA3275620, study PRJEB22092) | marine metagenome | biome: Atlantic Ocean; feature: Nearshore environment, 25' water; material: water | collected 2014-06-21T10:00:00+00 | depth 0.2 m
TTCTCTTCCTCCAGGGCTTTCATAATTGGACGCTCAATCCCTTCCATATGATGGGAGTAGCAGGAATCTTGGGAGGAGCATTGCTTTCAGCAATTCATGGTGTAACAGTAGAAAATACACTTTATCAAGATGGTGAACAAGCAAACACGTTCAAAGCGTTTGATTCAACGCAAGAGGAGGAAACGTATTCGATGGTCACAGCGAACCGTTTTTGGTCCCAGATCTTTGGTATCGCTTTCTCTAACAAACGTTGGCTTCATTTCTTCATGTTATTTGTTCCTGTTATGGGACTCTGGACATCCAGCATTGGCATCATCGGTCTTGCTCTTAACCTCCGTGCTTACGATTTCGTCTCTCAGGAGATCCGCGCATCGGAAGATCCAGAATTTGAAACATTCTATACAAAGAACATTCTCTTGAATGAAGGTCTTCGTGCTTGGATGGCACCAGTAGATCAACCACACGAACAATTTGTATTCCCAGAAGAGGTCTTGCCCCGAGGCAACGCACTCTGATATAATAAGAGGGTTAACACCCTCTTTTTTTATGGCTAGAATGCGTGACCCATTGGTACATGGGTTTTGGTGTGTTGGATATGTTCTCAACGGTGAGGATAAGGTAGCAACATTCTTTCAAATGGAATCAGCACAGGAGGCACTTGTGAGGATGATGAAGATGGGAGTTGACTGTAAAGGTATGTGGGAATGGAAACCTGAAAAATAAATAGTAAGGTAGTCTAGGGCACACAACCCAAGTAGGTTCCTAATGTATAGGGAACCACATCTCCAAAAGAAGTCGGACGAATGTGCTGTTATCTGGCGTGAATGGTTTAAGGAAAAGTTTGAAAATAAAAATGAAGAAAAGGCAAAGGAGTTGAGAAAAAAATGGGGCAACTGTGTGACTGAGTTTGGTGAAATGGTTAGTGAGGAAGTCAAGACAAATCCTAGGTATAGAGACTCAGGTCTAAGATAGATAGTGTAGTTGCGTATACCTAATGAAGTTCTTCTTCGCACTTCTCGCTACACTCTTTCTTGCTGCTCCCGCATGGGCAGTAGATGTTCAAATGGGGTCAGGTGGTAACTTGATTTTTGACCCAGCAGATGTTACAATATCCGCAGGTGAGTCAGTTCATTTCGTGAACAACATGCTCCCTCCTCACAACGTAGTTGTTGAGGATCATCCTGAACTCTCTCATGAAGCACTTGCTATGCTTCCTGGTGAAGAGTTTGATGTCACCTTCACTGAAGCAGGTGATTACACATACTGGTGTGCTCCTCACAAAGGCGCTGGTATGATTGGTACAGTACACGTTGAATGATGCAGTACACGCACAATTACATGAAAATTTTTCTGGACACCGCAGACACCGAGGTGATCAATAATGCCTATCGAAGTGGATTGGTAGATGGTGTCACTACCAATCCTACACTCATTATGAAGAGTGGTCGCAATCCTGAGGAGGTCTATCAGGAAATCAAAGATATTGGTATCACTGATATCAGTATGGAAGTGGTTGGCGACGAGGGTGAAATGTATCGTGAAGGCAAGCGTCTTTATGAGAAGTTTGGGGAAGTTTGCACCGTTAAGGTTCCTTGCACCCGTGAAGGACTTGCTGTCTGTAAGTCCCTTTCTGACCAGAATATCAAGGTCAACGTAACTCTTATCTTCAGTGCTGCTCAGGCAGTGCTTGCTGCTAAGGCAGGTGCTACTTATGTTTCACCTTTCGTTGGTCGTCTTGATGATCAGTCTGTTGCTGGTCTTGAGGTTGTGCGTTCTATCTCCGAACTCTATCGTATTCATGGAGTAAGAACTCAGGTTCTTGCTGCTTCTATCCGAAGTGTTCAGCGTGCTGTTCGCTCTTGGTATAATGGTGCTCAAATCTGCACCATGCCGCCAAAGGTCTTTGAGGATATGTATGACCACATTCTTACGGATAAAGGTCTAGAGATCTTCGACAAAGACTGGGCAGCAGTTAAGAAATAACCCTTTACATACCCCCACTTTGGGGGTATAATTGTATTAAGTTGAATTAATTCAATGCTTGGTAATTTGGAACCTGAAGAAAGTGTTATGGACGACTCGGTGATGTACCCTGGTGGAATGCTTGGACAACTCGCTATCGCCCTTGAAAAAATGGGATGGGAAAGTGGTGATGATGTCGTTGTAGAAATTGCTGGTACTTCTGTCTATGAGATTGATGGTGCTGGAACTAAGTGGGCACCCGTGAAGGGTACCCGAAAGTATAACAAAGATGCTTTCATTGTTATCAAGAATCGGGATCGTAATCCCACTGTTTCCTCTCAACCTTTTCCTGAAGGTGAATTCAAACCCGCCCATCCTTATGGGGAGAAGAAATGAGGGGTTACTACTCTGTGTTTAATCCCAGGGGCGAAAAAATTGCTGACTGTGGTATCGAAAGAGATGCAGTCACTCTTATTCATTCTAGAAATCGTCGCTGGGATGGACACTACTTTACCTTCAATCCTCTTCCTGGAGACATCATTGATGTAAATAGTAAGGGACTACCTACAACAGATATTGTTGTGAATATGGATGGTGGAGTTGGTGGTTCTTGGAAAGAAGTTGAAGTTGAACCACTATTAGAACAAAATGACGCCGAAGTTTTTACACCTGAATGATCCACCAAAATCCAAGTGTCCTCATTGTGGAAAAGAGAACAAAGCATGTTCTTATGTTGATAGTCTAGCAAGAGCATGGGCAAGAGGTGCATGTAAGAAAAAGCACGAACGATAAATATCTGCAGGACGCAGAATTTTATGCCTCTCTACAATACTCCCGAAGCCTATGTCTTTAATCTCCAAACCACAAGTTCCGCCGAAGCAAAAAGGTTATGGAGGCAAAAGATAAAGGAAAGTTGGGATTATAAATGTGCCTATTGTGGGAATGATCACAAACTCACGATAGATCACATTCAACCACGTTCGAAGGGAGGCACGGACTTCACGAAGAATTGTCTGTGTGCTTGCCACAAATGTAATCAGGACAAAGGTCATACTCCTTGGGAAGATTGGTATCTCTCCCAGGAGTTTTTTAGTATCCAGCGTTATGAGAAAATCAAGGACTGGATGAAACCTGATAAACCTGCTAACCTGTTTGCATATCGTCCCAGACGGAATAACGCGACTTGAATAAATAAATCAGCAGTATATACTGCTTTTTTGGTACATACCGAATGCGAATAAATGGCAACACCGTTCAGGATTAAACGGTCTGCTATACCTGGGAAGGTACCTCAGGTAGCGGATCTACAGTTAGGAGAATTAGCTCTTAACACTAATGATGCAGAACTTTATACCCTTAGAGCAAGGGCAGGTTTAGCAACGGACGTTGTTCGCGTCGGTGCTGGAGCAAGTATAAGGAACGTTATATATGTCACAAAAGACGGAAAAGACACCAACACGGGTAAAAAACCAGGCGATGCTAAAGCAACAGTCAAAGCAGCAGTCGCCATCGCCTCAACAATCCCAGGATCTATTGTTAAAGTTAGTGCTGGAACTTATGTAGAGAACAATCCTATCAAGGTTGGTCCTCAAGTAAGTATTGTTGGAGACAGTCTTAGAGAAGTTACTGTTGTTCCACAAAATTCAAACCAGGATTTATTCCACGTTGCTCCTGGTGATCTTATCAGTGATATGTCTTTCACTGGTACTATGGACAAAGGCAAGGCAGTTACTGCTTTTGATCCAGATACAATTAGATACTCTGGTCAGTCACCATATCTTTTGAACTGCACCAACTTCATTACCAACAGCATTGGAATGAAGATTGATGGTAGCAAGGTGATTGGACCATTCAAGAGTTTTGTTTGTGACTCTTTTACACAATATAATCAAAATGGTGTAGGTTGTTCAATTACGAACGAAGGATATGCCCAGTTAGTTTCGCTGTTTAGTATTAACAGTGCAGAATCAATCTTCTGTGGTTCTGGTGGTCAGTGTGATATTACCAACTCCAACTCTTCTTTCGGTCACTACGGATTAGTTGCTGATGGTGTTGGACCTAGAAACTTCACTGGTATTATCAGTGCTACTTCGGCAGTAAACGCAGATACATTTACAATCTACGTTGATAATACTGATCCAATTAATATATCAAACGCAGTATATGATGGGGCAACAGGACTTACCACCATCACTACTGCTACTAACCACGGATTCAATGTAGGGGCTGGGGTTACTATTTCTGGTATGAAGTTTACCTGTGACTCTGCTGAAACGGTCACAGACTTCAGTGTTAATGCTGCTACTTATGATAGCAACAGTGGTATTCTTACCGTAACTACTACTGCTGATCATAACTTCAATGTAGGTATTTCGGTTACTTTTAGTAACCTTGTTTTCTCTTGTAATTCTGGAAGTGGTGTTTCTACAGCATTCTTCCCACCAGCACCTGGTGATAATAACGGTGCTCCAAATCATGTCTTTGATGTTCTTACAGTTCCAAGTTCTGATTCCTTCAGCGTAAATGTAGGACCTTCAACAATCGCTCATACTTACGATCAGGGTGGTGTTGTTGCTATTAGCACGATTGCTACCTTCCCAAGTGGTGAGAATGGATATGTCTTTTCAGTCAAGTCTGTTCCAGCAGCAAATCAGTTTACGGTCCATGTAGGACCAAACGATAGGGAGCATACTTACGATAGTGGTGGAACTGCTGAAATTAATACTGTAAGACCATATGATGGTCAGGTTGTATATTTTGATGAGTTATATTATACTGTAGGAAAGATTAAGATTACTAATCCTGGTAGTGGTTATAATACTAGACCAACGATTACTATTGGTTCTCCATCTGAACCTTGGGCAATCACTGCTACTGCTCTTCCCACTATTCTTAATGGTAGTGTTAGTGAAGTTGAAATTCTTTCAAGTGGAAGAGGATATACTTCAGTTCCAACTATCACATTCTCTGCTCCTGATGTTGGGATAAATACAGCAACAGCTACAATAGAATTACTACCAACTTACTATACAGTTAAGTCTTCCACACCAATATCTTCTGGAATTTCTACTGTTACTTTTAACGAAAACCTTCCATATTCAGTCGGTATCGGAACTACGGTTCCTTTCTATAAGCAAAGTAGAGTTCTTGCTTCGTCTCATTCCTTTGAATATATTGGTTCTGGAACTGATCCAGTAGCATCACTTCCTTCTCGCGGTGGTGTTGCTATTCAAGAGAATGAAGTTGATAATCGTAATGGTGGATTAGTAATCTATACCAGCACAGACCAAGGAGGTAACTTCAGAATCGGTGAGGGTGTTGTGATTGATCAAATTACTGGAACTATTTCTGGTAATTTCTATTCCAAGAGTTTATTTGCAAACGTCACACCATTAATTCTAGCATTAGGAGGAGAATAAGAAGTGGCTTTACCGTTAAACGTATTTAAAACAGTTAATGTAGTTGCTTCTACAAGTGCAACTGAAATCTATACTGCTCCTACTGGATACACTGGTGTTGTTCTGATGGCTCAGGCAGCAAATATTGATTCAGCAGCACATGATGTTACCTTCTCTCATAAGAGGGTATCTACAGTAACGGAGTTAACAAAGTCTACGCCAATCCCTGGTAATGATGCTTTAGCGATGGTAACTGGTAGATTGGTTCTTGAACCAGGCGACAAACTTGTATTATCTGCTAGTGATGGTACCAATGTAAAGGTTACCGTTAGCATCCTGGAAACATTAAACTAATATAAGTCCTAGAAATGTCCAAGTTCCTTAGCGGCAGACAATCCAATCTCAAACTTGGTGTAGGAGGTTACACTGAGAATAAGACAGTTCTCGAAACAACTGGTAGAGTTGGTATAGGAACTACTAATGCGGAGAGTTTCTCTCTGTATGTTGTTGGACCAACAAACATTACAGGCGTTGCTACATTCAAGAGCGATGTCTTTATTGACGATCAACTTTTTGTTGGCGGTCTTAATATTACTGGTGGTGCTACTGTAGGTGAAGATATCACCGCCAGACATTTAAATCTTAGTGGTATTGCTACCGTTACTGGAGATACTGATCTCAACGGTAACTTAGATGTTGCTGGTATTTCTACATTCAACGGTAATGTTCATCATCCAGATGATGTTGTAGTAAACTTTGGTAATAGTGATGATTTAAAAATATATCATGATTCTAATGGACAAAGTTATATTAAAGATGTTGGTACTGGAGATTTAAATCTTACTAGTGATGGTACAGGAATTCATCTTCAAAATAATGGTGGATCTACATTAGCAAGATTTTATACTGCAGGTCCTTCAGAAATTCATCACGCTGGATCTCGTAAGATTCACACTACATCGAATGGTGTTGAGGTAACTGGACTTACAGATACTGATACTTTAAATGTATCTGGTGATTCTACTTTTGTTGGTGGTGTAGATGTTGATGGACATACTGAACTTGATAATTTAAATGTATCAGGTATTGCTACTGTTGCTGGAAATACAGATCTTAATGGTAATTTAGATGTTGCTGGAAATACAGACCTTAATGGTAACTTAGATGTTGATGGAACTACAGAACTTGATGGTCTTAACGTAGACGGTTCCACAACTCTTGACGCCACAACCGTTGATGGTCTTCTCGATATTAATGCTGGTGGTCAAGCAAATACTTTCAAGGTAGAAGATCTTACAGATAATAGAATTGTTCTTGCTGGATCTGGTGGAGAACTTGAAGATAGTCCAAATTTAACATATGATGGTAATGAGTTTAATGTAATTGGTCACACTGAACTTGATGATGTAAATGTAAGTGGTACTGCTACAATTACATCACTGCGTGTTAATACTGACTTTGATGTTTATGATAGTGTTGCTACTATCCATAATGATCTTTATGTTGGAGGAAATATTAGCATTGGTGGAACAACTACGGTTCTCCAAGCACAAGACTTAAAAATCTTTGATAAGGACATTATTCTTGGTGTTACTACTGATGCCTATGGTAATGATATTTCCACTGATATTACTGCTAACCACGCTGGTGTTGCAGTTGCATCGACAACTGGATTCCCTCTTGTCGATTTAACCATTGCTGGTCTTGAGGAACTTCCCGCCACATATAAGAAGATTATGTGGTTCCGTGAGGGAACTTTTGCTGGACTTGGAACTGATGCTTGGTTGTTTAACTATGCTGTTGGTATTGGATCTACTCAATTCCCAAGTGGAACAAGATTAGCAGCGGGTCAGATTCAAATTACTGAAGACACTGTTAATACTCCTAATCTTGATGTTGATGGTCACACAGAACTTGATCAGTTAAGAGTATCTGGTGTTTCTACATTCCAAGGTAATGTACACTTTGGTGATAGTGATGTCTTATATTTTGGTGATGATGATGATGGTTATTTATATTTTGACTCTAATAATTTAATCTTACAAGAAGATAGTGCTACTGGAAGTTTATTACTAAGGGGTCAGAATTTACGACTCCAGAATCCTGCTAATAGTAATGAAAATTGGATTGAAGCACTTAATGATGGAAGTGGTAGAACAGTAAGATTATTTTACAATGGAACCAAGAAACTTGAAACCACTGGTATTGGTGTTTCGATTTATAATGACCTGAATGTTGGAACTGGTGTTACGATCTACGGTAACGCTGGTATTGTTAGTGCTATCTCTTTCTATGGTGATGGTTCTAACCTGACTAACACAGGTGCTACTCTGAGTGCTACCAGTGGTGTTGAAAGACTGGTTACCACTCAACTCACCAGCGGCACGATGGTCGATGCTGCTACTGATGCAGACCTGACTTTTGATGCTGGAACTAATACTTTAAATACAGAGAATATCAAGATCTCTGGTGGTATTAGCACTAATGGATCTGATTATGGTCAACAGTTTGAGTTACTTAGAGCAACGGGTAATGGTGAATGGGAGTGGGCAACTGTTCCTGGTATCTTCTCTGTTAATAATATCCTGAATGGTTTCAATGTTCTGGAAGAAGGTGGACAAGTTGGAACTGCTGGAAGTATTCATACTCTTGACTTCCGTGGAATCAACGTAACCGCAACTGGTGATCCACAACCAAACGGAATCGCAACGATTACATTCTCTCCCACACCTACCTTTGATAATGTAACTCTTGTTTCTACAGATTCTGGAAGTTCTGCTGGTCCAGAATTAAAACTTTATAGAGATAGTTCTTCACCAGCAGATGCAGATTATTTGGGGCAGATTAAATTTGCTGGAGAAAGTGATACTGGTGTTGAGCGTAACTACGCTAAGATTACTGGTAAGATTCTTGATGCAAGTAATGGAACTGAAGATGGTATCCTTGAATTTGCTCATATTAAGAACGGATCTCAAAATATCAGTGCTAGATTTAGGAGTGATAGTCTTCAATTATTAAACGGAACTAATTTATCTGTTGCTGGTGATTCTACATTTACTGGAAGTGTTGATGCTAATGGTGGTCTGACTGCTAATACTGCGGCTGTTGAGGATTTAACAGAGAATAGACTGGTTGTTGTTGGTGTTAACGGAGAACTTGAAGATGATGCTAATCTTACTTTTGATGGTTCTCAGTTAAATGTTGGTAGCGGCATCACAATGTATGCTGCAACTGGTATCGTTAGTGCTACCAAACTGTATGGTGATGGTTCTGATCTGACTGGCATCAACGCTGGTGCTATTCTGGGTATTTCTTCTGGAACTCAGAGACTGGTAATGACTGGTCTCACTAGCGGTGCGATGCTTAATGCCGCTACTGATGCTGACTTAAGATATAACTCTGTTACCGATACTTTAATTACAGAGAATCTAAATGTAGTTGGATTATCAACCTTTGTTGGTGTTGGAACATTCTATGATGACTTATATGTTTATGGTAACCTGAATGTTACTGGAGATATTGTTTATGATGAAATCTCTGGTAGAAATCTCAACATCACTGGTATTGCTACCTTTGGTGGTCCAATTAGTGTTGGTGGTTCTACAGGAACTAACGGTCAGTATCTCAAATCAACTGGTGTTGGTGTTACTTGGGCAGACTTCCCAACACTGAGAACAACTCATACTGAGAATGCTAACGCAGGTGTTACAACATTCAACTTTACCTATAATGTAAACTTCCTTGATGTATTCATTAATGGTGTTAAATTAACTCCAACTGAATATACTGCTTCTAATGGTTCTACCGTTACTTTAGCAACTCCAACCTTCCAAGATGATATTGTTGAGTTAGTTTCTTATAATACAGTTTCCACTGGCGCTGGCGCTGGTTCTTCTACTGGAGTTAGTGATGGTGATAAGGGAGACATCATCGTCAGTGGTAGTGGAACTAACTGGCAGATTGATGCTAATACTATTGGACCAAATGAACTTGTTAATACATCAGTAACACCAGGCACTTATAACTTTGCAACTCTTACTGTTGATGCTGATGGTAGACTGACTGCTGCTTCTTCTGGAACTGAAACTCCAGAATCATTCACTGCTGTTGGTATTCAGTCTGGTGGATCACTTGTTGGTTCAGCACAGACAATCAACTTTGCTAATAATCTTACAGCAACAGTTTCTAATGGTGTAGCAACTATTGACTCCCTTGGTGGAGGTGGTGGTGCTTCTGTTCAGGTAAGTGATACTGCTCCAAGCAATCCTTCAGAAGGTGACCTCTGGTGGAGAAGCACTGATGGTAAAGGATTCATTTATTATAATGATGGAAACAGTAATCAGTGGGTAGAGTTCAATCCTTCTGCTGTTGGTATCGCTGGAATCAGTACCTCTGGAACTTCTACCTTTAATGTAATCTCTGCTAATACTTATCAGGGTATTACTACTTCCATGATCTCTGATTATGGTAATGGTCTTTCTGCTGGCGGTGCTAGTGTACAAGTTTCTTCAAATCCACCAAGTAATCCTTCAGAAGGTGACCTCTGGTGGGATAGTGATGTTGCTAAAGGATATATTTACTATACGGATGGATCTAGTAATCAGTGGGTAGAGTTTAATCCTGCTGGTGGTGGTTCTGGTGGTGGTTCTTCTTATACTAACTCTGATGTTGACGCCCATCTTAATGTTAGTGGTGCTTCTTCGGGTCAAATTCTGAGCTGGAATGGTTCTGATTATGCTTGGGTAGCAGATCAGACTGCTAGTGGAGGAAGTGGTATTAGTCTCACAGATTTATCTGTGACTCAAAATTCCGCAGGAACAGCAGCACTTTCATATAATAATTCAAATGGAGTTTTCTCTTACACTCCACCCGACTTAAGTAACTATCTTCAGGTAAATGGTGACGGTTCTCAATTAACTGGTATTGGAACGGTTGTTATCAGTGACAATGCACCATCATCTCCTGATGTTGGTCAACTATGGTGGGAAAGCGATACTGCTACTGGTCACATCTATTATAATGATGGTAGCACTTCCCAGTGGGTTCAGTTCAATAGTGGATCTAGTGGTGGAGGTTCTGGTTCTAGTGGTATTGGAACTTCTAGATTCTCGGTTTCAAACACAACTGGAAGTATTGGTGCTGGAACAACAGCAGACATTACAATCACTGGAGCAAAAGCATATTCACTCTTCAAGATTGAGACTTCGCACGCTGCTTGGGTAAGACTGTATACTGATACAACATCTAGAACTAATGATGCTTCTAGAGCATACACAACTGACCCAACTCCTGGTTCTGGTGTTCTTGCTGAAGTTTATACAACTACAACAGGTTCTAATACATTTAAGATGACGCCAGCAGTCACTGGTTGGAATGATGATGCTACACCAAGCACAAACATCTATGCTAAAGTGACTAATAATGAATCAACTTCTCAAGACATTACTGTAACGCTTACAATCCTCCGAATGGAAGACTGATGAACGAGTATATTGTAACTTGTAGATCATACGAAGATTTAGAAGACCTCTATGATGATATGGAGACTCCTGGTGGGTCTCTGTATATTCCTGATAGGGCAGTTGACCTGGTTCATAGAAGAGAAATCAGTCGTAACACTCACTATATGCTGACTGAAGAAGAGGCAGCAGAGATAAGAAATGATGAGAGAGTGATTGCTTGTGAGAGATTAGCAAAGGATAGAGGAATTACTCCAACTCCTTTCTGGACACAAACAAATGACTTCAACAAGACAACAGGAACATTTGCTAGTGATGATAAGAATTGGGGATTGTATAGAGTAGTTGAAGGTGATAGTGTTGTAAACTGGGGTAGTGATGGAACTGATGAGATAACAAATAGAACTATCGTTACAACTTCATCTGGAAAGAATGTTGATGTTGTAATTGTTGATGCTCACATCAATCCAGATCATCCAGAGTTTGCAGTCAATCCTGATGGTAGTGGTGGTAGTAGAGTCAATCAGTTCAACTGGTTTCAGTATAGTTCGACATTAGGATATTCTACTAATGCGACTTATACTTACAGCACATCTGGTGCTTCACCAAATGATAATCACGGAACGCACGTAGCAGGAACTTGTTGTGGTAATACACAGGGGTGGGCAAGAGACGCTAACATCTATAATATGGCGTTCACTGATGCCTTGTCAGGTGTAACTGATTGGGATGAAAAGTTATGGGACTATCTTCGCCACTTCCATAAGAACAAAGCAATCAACTCTGCAACTGGTAGAAGAAATCCAACAATCACCAATCATAGTTGGGGATATTCTTATAATGATATTCAATTGTCTACCATCACATCAGTAACTTACAGAGGAACAACAACTTCTGTAAGTGGAACTGATGCTCAAAAGAAAGTAACTTTAGAAGATAATGGTGTTCCAGTTCCTGCTAATACCTATCTTTATAAAACTCCTGCTAGAGTTGCCGCAGTAGATGCTGATATCCAAGATGCTATTGCTGATGGTGTGATTGTTATTTCATCTGCTGGAAACAGTTATTGGAACTGTGATACTTCTAGCGGTAATGATTATAATAATTATATAAACGCTGGAGGAACTTTATACCACTCTAGAGGTTCAACCCCAGGTTCTGCTGATAATGTTATCTGTGTAGGATCGATTGGTTCTAAAGTTGCTGAATACAAATCAAACTTTAGTAACTGGGGTGAGCGTGTAGATATCTGGGGACCAGGTAGTGATATCATTTCTGCTGTTTATGATAATACCACTACTCCCAGTGGATATAATCCTATCATTGCTGATTCTAGAAACTCTTCATATTATCTTGCTTCTATCAGTGGAACAAGTATGTCGTCTCCACAGGTCTGTGGAGTAATTGCTTGTCTTGCTGAACAGGAACCATTCCTTACTCAAGCAGAAGCACTTCAACATTTGAAGGAGAATGCTTTAGCAGAAGTTGGAACCACTGGAACTATCAACCATAGCACTTATGAAGCATTTGGTGATGGTCCTAACAGGTATCTTTTTATGCCCAAGAAGAGACCTGAAACTGGTACATTATCTCCTGCTTTCCTACATAAGAATAGGAATTCAGACTCTGCAGGTGTAAAGTATCCTAGAGTTAGGAGTAACAGAGTCTTCAAATAAATATCTAAAAAAGTCTAATGGCGATAACCTTTCCTTCTAATCCTAGTTTGAATGATACCTTCACAAGTGGAGGAAAAACATTTCAATGGAACGGAACATCTTGGACTGTAAATCAAGAAGCAAATATTCTCACTGATACTACACCACAGTTAGGTGGAAATTTAGATCTTAATAGTCAGGATATTACGGGAACTGGTGATATTAATGTTACTGGAACTATAACTGCTACTTCGTTTAGTGGTGATGGTTCTGCTTTAACTGGTGCTGGAACTACCACAACTGCCGAGTGGACTTTAGGTGCTGATGGTTCTAACCATTATACCTTCACTGGTCCTGGGGTTACTGCTGGAGCAACAGACCCAACGATTTATTTGACTAGAGGACAGACTTATAAGTTCAAGAATAGAAGTGGTGGGCATCCATTCCGTATTCAGTATGAGTTCCAGAATACTGGTGGAACTGCTTACAATGATGGTATCACCAATAATGCTGCCGGTAATGGTGAGGACTTATATTGGGAAGTAAGAAACGATACTCCTGATGTTTTATATTATCAGTGTACTGCTCATACTAATATGAGTGGTAGAATTAATATGATTAGTGGTGAAAGTAAAGTCGTTGGTCTTACATCAACTACTGCTACTGCTAGAGATGCTGGTATTTCAACAGCAACTGGAAGTATAATTTACGTTCCTGATACTGGAATGCAAGTCTATACTGGTGATATAGGTGGTTGGAAAACTGTTGCTGATACTGCTGAAACTGCTCCCACTCCTCCTAATATACAGGGATCTGGTGGTACTCTGTTTGTATATAATAATCAGAATATCCACGTATTTACATCAACTCAACAATTTACCACACCAGCATCCTTTAATAAGACTATTAGCTATACCATTATTGGTGGTGGAGGTGGAGCCCAATATGATGGTGGTGGAGGAGGTGGTGCTGGTGCCTGGAGAGAAGGTACCTTCCCGATAGGTGCAAATCAAAATATTACAGTAACAATTGGTGCTGGTGGAGCGAATGGTGTTGAAGGAAGTTCTCCTCTCACAGGACCTTACTGTAATGGAAGTCCTTCTGTGTTTGCATCACCAACTTTCCCAACTACTGCTCCTGGTGGAGGTGGTGGAGCACTTTCTGGAAGTGGTGGTTCAGGTGGTTCAGGTGGTGGAGGAAGAGGAGGACAAGGTGTTACTCCTGGTACTGGTGGAACAGGTGATCCATTCCCTGGTACTCCTGGAACTACATCTCCCGCAAATGGTTGGGGTGGAAATGGTGGAAATGGTGTAAACCCATCTCCTGGTGGCGGCGGTGGTGGTGCCGGTGGTAATGGAACTAATGGAAACGATGCTAATCCTCGTGGTGGACCTGGTATTCTGTTACATTCAATATACCGAGATCCATCAAATCCTTATAGATTCCCTGGACCTGATGGTTCCCCTCATTTCTGGTTCGCTGGTGGTGGCGGTGGTGGATCATATCCTAAGTCAGATTCTCTACGCGGTGCTGGTGGTGGTCAACTTCAACCAGCAGTTACAACTCCATGGGCAGGCGCTGGTTATGGACAAGGTAGTTCAAATCCAGGTCCTTATCAAAACGGTCAAGCAAATAGTGGATCTGGTGGTGGTGGAGGAACAGCAGGTCCAAGTCCCCGTAATGGAGGAACTGGTGGTTCTGGTATTGTCTTCCTTGCTTACCCTACCTCATAAATATCTAAAAACCCAAGATGGCAATAAATTTTCCAAATAGTCCAAGTGTAAATGATACATTCACTTCAGGTGGAATTACTTTCACTTGGAACGGGAGTGTTTGGAATTCGAATGTAAGTACGGAAATATCTTCTGATACTACACCACAGTTGGGTGGTGCATTGGATGGTGGAACTAATAATATCAATAATGTTGGTATTATAACTGCTACCACTTTTAGTGGTAATGTAACGGGCAATGTAACTGGTAATGCTGATACTGCAACAACAGCAACTACTGCAACAACAGCAACTTATGCGGAAACTGCTGGTGTATCAACTAACGCACAAGGACTCACTGGTACCCCAAACATTACAGTTGGAACTATAACGGGTACTGATGCTACCTTCAGTGGTGACTTAACAGTTCAAGGAACAACTACAACTATTGATACTGCCGTTACTGCGGTTGATAGTTTACAGGTTGATGGTAATGTTGGTATTGGAACCACCAACGCAACAGAAATCTTACACGTTCAAACAGGATCTGGTGATGAAATAACCACATTCAAAGTAAAAACTTCTGGACGAGTAGAGTTATCGAGAAACCACGCTAGTGCTCCATATATCAAAACTTTGATGAATAGTGGAAATCCTAATATTATTTTAGGTGACAGTGTGGGGGATAGGGTATTAATTAATGGTCACGGTGCTTCATATTTTAACGCTGGTAATGTTGGTATCAACTCTACAATACCAACAAGTCAACTTGATGTTGGTGGGACCATCAGTGACTCAATTGGTCCATTGAGAAGACTTGGGATTAACAATCACAATGCTGCTACTTATACATTAGTTGCTAGTGATGCTGGAAAACTTATTAGAGAAGCAACAAATAGTGCTAATATTACTATCCCACAAAACATATTTTCTGCTGGGGATATGATTACAATTTTCAATGTTTCTGGTGGCAATAATACAATTACATCAGGTGCAGGTATTACATTATATAATACTGCTGATGGAGGAACTGGTAATAGAACATTAGCAGCAAAAGGTGTATGTACAATTGCTTGCACAGCAAATAACGAGTTTATTATTTCTGGTTCTGGGTTAAGTTGATATGATGCAACAAATGTTTCTAGGTTATGGAGGTCTACCTCCACAATCATTTGAATACTTTTATGATGGAAGCACATCGACATCGATGGTGATTCCTAGTGGTGTTTCTTTTTTTAAGGTAGCAGGTGTTGCTGCTGGTTCTAATGGGCAAGGTCCTGGTAGCCCTACTGGTGGTAGTCCTGGTGGTGGAGGAGGTGCTGGAAACATTGCTGGTTATGAGGTTCCTCCCGCAACAGTGGCGGGACAGACGATTTATATTGGAACTTCTCCAAGCGGACCATCGTACATAAAGACTGGAAGTCATAGTGGAACTTCAATCTGGGAAGCAGGTTCTGGTAGCACTTCTAGTGGTGGAAGTATGATTGCTGGACCTGGTAATTCTGGTGGTAGTCGTGGTGGTGCTGGTGGTCGATATGGTAATGGAGGTACTGGTGGTAGTGCTACCAATGCTGGATCTGGTGGTGGCGGCGGTGGTGGTCACAGTGATGGTGATGGTAGTCAAGGTTCTGGAAGACCTGGTGGTGGTGGTGGAACTACAACAATATCTGGAGCAATTACGCCTCTTGGTGTAGGACCTGCACCTGCTTGGACTATCACTGGAACACCTGGTGGTGGAGGAGGTTCTGCTCAAAATGCTGGTGGACAAGCTCCTAATAATGGTGCTGGTGGTGGTTCACAACCTAATGGATGGCCATCTAGTGCTAATGGTGGTTCTGGTGGTGGCGGCGGTGGTGTCGTTATCTACGGATCATCTTATGGTGGAGGTGGCGGAGGATGTGGTGCTAACCATCCAAGTGGTAGCGGTACTGGCGGATCTGGTAAGGGTGGATTTTTAATCCTTCAGATGACCTACTGATAAATAACTAAAAACCCAAGATGGCGATAAATTTTCCAAATAATCCTAGTGTAAATGATACTCATATTGTTGATGGTACAACATATACTTGGGATGGAACTGTATGGGTTACTGGAAGTATAAGTTCTCCTACATTTGAACTTGTTCAGGATACGACTCCACAACTTGGTGGAGATTTAGATGGTAACTCTAAGAACATTAGTAATGTTGGAGTTCTTACTGCAGGAAATGTTACTGTTGGTGGGGAAACTGTAGATTTATTAGTCTCTGGTGATGCTAGAGTAACTGGCATTCTTACAGTTGGTTCTTCTTCATTAACATTAGATGGATCTAATAACACTGTTCAAGTTGGAACCGCATTAACATTAGGTCATACTCAAGGACTTCAATTTCATACACAAAATCTTCATGCTACTGGATTTGAAGTCAATCAAGTAAATGCTTCGCAGGGTATCAATGTTACTGGAATTGTAACTGCTACTACTTTGAAGGGTAGTTTAAACTCCTCTTATCTTACGGGTTCTCTTCCAGCACTTGATGGTTCATCATTGACTGGTATTCAGGGACTTGCCGAACCACTGAGTAATACTGCTCCATTAAATAAGTTCCTTAAAACTCCAAAGACTATTAACATTGGTGCTGGGACTTCATTGACTGTCGAAAATAATGATGCTGCTTCTGATAATCTCGTATTTGTAAAGGAAGGAACAATCCACGTTTCTGTTGGTGGAACATTCAGAGTTAAACAGAACACCAAGTTACGTTTAGACGTTCTTGGTCTCTTTTGATAAATAACCATAGAAAAAAAGATTAAACAAAATGTCGGAGATTAGAGTCAATAATATTATTGATGAGGCGGGGACTGGCGCTCCGACTTTCCCTAATGGTGCTACTGGTAATCTTACTGGTAATGTGACTGGTACAGCAACTACTGCTACTGCATTGAGTGGTACCCCAAACATTACAGTTGGAACTGTAACAGGTACTGACGCTACCTTCAGTGGTAACTTAACGGTTCAAGGAACCACTACAACTATCGACACTGCTGTTACTGCTGTCGATAGTTTAGCGGTTGATGGTTCGGTTGGAATTGGGACCACAAATCCTGTTAGAAATTTACATTTAGCTACTTCTGGTAATAACAACGCATATATTCACCTTACTCACGACGGCACAGGACATACAGATGCTGATGGTGCGGATATTCGCCTGAATAGAAGCACAGACACTCTAGATATTATGAATCTAGAGAACCAAGCAATTACTTTTCACACAAACGGTGAAAATGAGAGACTTCGTATTGATGGAAACGGAACCACGAAGTTCAAGGGTCCTCTGACTGAAAAGTGTCACTATGATACTGGTGGTGGATTACAAAGTGATTATCATCACGATTTGATTACTCACGGTAACGTTTATTGGAGTGATACAGCAGCAGCAGGTGCTTTCACATTTAATTTAAGAGGAAGTGCAACTGTTGCTCTGAATGATATGATGGATACTGGAGAGTCATTATCATTCTGGCTTGCTCATGCATGTCACAGTGATACAACACGTTATCTGACTATTTTTAAAGTTGATAATACTGCTATATCGGGAGGCAATATAATTTGGGCTGGTGGTTCGGCACCTACAGCAGCAGGTGGTGGAAGTGGAACAAAGGATGTATATACCTTCACTGTATTTAAAGTTGGAAATAATAGTTTCCGAGCATTTGCTGCTCAAACTAACCACGCTTGATAGGAGGTAGGTATAATGTTTGAATGGAATAAAAAAGAAGCACCACTCAAGGCATTAGCAGGACTGGGTGGTGGTGTTGGTAGAGGTGGTAGTGCATCTTATATTGATGCTACTTACAGTGGTCAAGCACAAGTAACGGAATCTGGTGATTACAGAACCATTGTCTGGACCGGTAATGGTAATTTTACTATTAACAATGTTACGGGTGATGCTGGAACTGGTGGACCACCTACAGAACCATATATGGATGTTGCAATGGTAGGTGGTGGTGCTGCTGGTGGTGAACGTCACTGTCAAGGAGCACCAGCTGGTGGTATGATTTTGGCATATAGTTATCAAGCATCTACTGGAAATAATCCAATTACTGTTGCTGGTAGTACTGGCGGTAATACTAATTCAACAAATTTTTCTGGTGGTCAGTCTGGTAGTGGATTTGGATTTACTGTTGTTGGTGGAGGTAGTCCTCAACCTGCACGACCTAATCCTGGAAATGCTTTAAACTTCAACCAATACAATCCTGGATCACCCGCTCCTGGTGGTGACCAAGGTGGTGGTGGACACGGTTGTGGTGGTCCTGGTAACCCTGGTGGTGGTAACGTTGGTAGAGGTGGCGATGGACGTGCTATCCCTATCTCGCCAGGTAGTTATGGATCTGGTGGTTTATTTGGTGGCGGTGGTGCTGGCGCTGGTCGTGGTCCTTCTGGTGCTTCTGGATCTCCTGGTGGTGGAGGTGGAAACCCCAATGGAAATGGTGTAGCACACACGGGATCTGGTGGCGGAGGTGGTAGAGATAGTAGAAACACATCAGGATCTGGTGCTTCTGGAATTTGTATAGTAAGATATAAGTATCAATAAAAAATAATTTTT
>OBOP01000004.1_pt1 | contig 17147 bp, 7 predicted proteins | sample 1535181 | NCBI WGS metagenome assembly OBOP01 (sample SAMEA3275620, study PRJEB22092) | marine metagenome | biome: Atlantic Ocean; feature: Nearshore environment, 25' water; material: water | collected 2014-06-21T10:00:00+00 | depth 0.2 m
TGTTGAAGCACAATGATACAAAATGCTGCATTAAAAAAAGTAATACAGGCTCAAGTATTAAAAGATAGAAAAGTTAAAAAAGCTTTTGATGATAAAGTTTTTCCATTTTTTGAGCGAGTAAAAAAAGAAATGCTAAGAGAGCTTGACAATCACCCAATCAGCAGAGATCTACAGAATGATATTGATAGTGGTACAGTAACAAAGGGTACGCTTTTTGGTTTTCTTGGTTTTGAAATGGGAGAAGATCCAGTACAAGAGTTAAGAACATTATTAGAAAAAAATTGCAAGATTAGATTTTATAAAGAGAATTTAAATAAAGGATCAAGAACCTATATCGTAAATATCCCCAGTAAGGATGATATATATCAAGCAACTCCACTTAGATGGGCGCCAGGTAGAAGCTGGGTCAAAGCAATTGAGTTTGGAATCTCTGGCATGGGAAATTATATTGAAATAGAATCAGATAAGAGTCGATCAGGAGAAGGTATACAATCAAAAACATCTAATTCAGGAGGGCGCTTTAGAAACACTTCTTATATTTCTACTATATTAGTAAACTTTCAAAAGAAATTATTAGACCAAGGAATTAAAATATCATGAAGCCCCAGTTTCAGCACGAATTAACAACAAGCTTTACATTATGGCTAGAAAACTTCTTACTTAAAAAAGGAGAAGCCTTCTCGAATAAAACCTCTCAACTTGTTTACACAGAAGACAGCAGGCTAGGTGCGGGGCTAAAAGCTTTTGCAAGTCCGTATAAACAATGGGTCTTTGACTCAAGTATTCCAGGTGCAACAATCCCACATACAGTAAATATTGACGGCGTGGAGCATCAAAAAAGTATAGGAGTAGATCCCTCAACCCTGACAGCATGGGATGCGACAAAAGATTACAATGTAAAAGAAAGAGTTGAACACTTAGGTCAAGCTTGGGTAACTGCAGAACCATCATTAGCAGGTGAAGAACCGTCAGTTTCAGACAAATGGGACGACATAACATGGACACCAACACAAGAAGCAGGACAAATTCTGTTTATAGATTATAACAATGGAAGAGTAATAAGCTCAGAAGCATTAGAAACATCTGTTATTAATATTGATTATGCTGTAAAAGATTTAAATATTTATGTAACAAATGAAACAGAAGAAAATCTTATTGTAGAAACAAAATTTAATACAAATAGTAGATTTAAACAAGATGAAATTCCTATACCACCTTACTCTCAAGTATTACCAGCAATTTTTATAAATGTAACAACAAATATTAATGACCCTTTTTCTTTAGGAGGGGAAGATAAAACTACAACAGACATAAGATGTGTTGTAATGGCAGAAAATATTTTCCAACTAGATGGAGCGTTATCAATTTTTAATGATGCAGCAAGGGAACCCTTTGCGGCGCTAGCATTTGAAGACTATCCAATCAATGAGTTTGGTGATGCTCCAAATTTTAATTACCAAGACTTAGTCAAGCATAGATTAAAAATAAATCCAGCGGCTTTACATTACATAGATAGAGTCGATGTATCTAAGCTTAGCGACAGAGTTACAAGAAAAATAGACCCGAATACATTTGTCGGCTTCATTGATTTTGAAGTCTCAACATTCAGGTACCCAAGAATTTAATTTCTCTTTTTTAAAAAAATAATGTAATAAACAGAGAATCCCAAAAGGAAACTAAAATGGCAACAAATACAAGAAACAGAGTAATATACCAGAGTGAAGCTCTCTACGTTGGACAGCCTTCAGCTACAGGCTGCCATGTCAACGCTACGATTGATTCTGCTCCAGGTAAACTATTTGGTTTAATTAAACACCCAGAATCAATTGATGAATTGTGTGTTTTCGATTGGACCGAAAATTGGTTAAATATTTCTACTCCAGTAGATTTAGATATTGAAGAATTTAAAACAACTAAAGTCTATAAAAAAGGCGATATTGTTAAAGTAACAGAGACTACAGGTTCTGCAGCAGGAGAAGTATGGCATTTTGAATGCCAAACAGATCTTGATCCAGACAGTCCTACCTTAGATAATATCTACACAATAAAGACTACTGGTTACAATGAGCTTTTTGCAGATGCTAATGCTGCACCAGAATTCTTTGAGAAAAATACATCCATTAGAGATATAGCTGGTAATGATGCAGTTACACCTGCAGCATGGATAGCTCTCGAAGATGAAATCCAATATGATTACACGGGAGCAGGAAGCGCAACAGCCAGAATTGGTCATACAGAATGGTCTGCTTTAAGTGGAGCAGAGCAAGCAGATTATACTCGCGATGATGCAGTTTTATCTAAAATGGATGCGATTCCTGTATTTAATAATTCAATAGGAGCATCTGTAGCTTTATTTGAAGCAGGGAACGAGTATCTTTCTAGGGCAACTGAAGCAGCTTTTGATGCTTTACCAGAATCTAAATACTTAAAACTCATTGGATCTGCTATAGACCCAGCAAATACTGAATTACCAGCCTTTGTTAAAAAGGATGACCCGACTGCAATTTTGACTGCTGCAGAATACGCTGCTATACCTGGTCCAGACCAAGAAGATTATGTCGAATTTTTTGGTGAAGATTCTATTACTGAAGCAGAGTATAATGCGCTTCCAGTAGCAGGAGATTCAGGACTTGAAGCTGTGAAAGGTTCTTATATCAGGCAGTTATCTCAGAAAGATTTCGATCTTGCACTAGCAGATCCCAATCTAGTAGATTTCAAACCAATTAAGTCTTTAAAAACTTTCACTTACAACGGCGCTTATAATTTTGAATCAAGCGCTCTATCAGACTGGACATTCTCTTTGGCTGTAAGACAGCTAAACCGAGTTCAGAGTGCAAATTATAGTTTTGCTTTTAACAGGCAAGATGTTAACCAATTTGGGCAACTTCACAGGATTGATTCTGTTGCCATCGATCCTCCGACAGTGTCTTTAGATTTTTCATATTACCTAAATAATGGTGCTAACGAAAAATTAATGGGATTCTTTATTAATGACTACCCAGACATGTTGGCTAAGACGGCTAAAAACTTCATTAACATCAAAGATCAAGAGGACGACTTTGAAGGAAGAAACTATTTCATCCTTACTACTCCTCAAGGTGAAGATGCAGTAAAAAATAATGCATGGAATGAGGAAGGTTTCCCTCAAGACGACTCTGGTCATTCATGCATTGCATTGGGTAACGGTTATGTTACAAATTATGGAGTTGAAGCTTCTGTAGGAGGAATGCCTACAGCTTCTATAACTGTAGAAGGTTTGAATCTGAAATCAGACGCAGGTTTTCATAATAAAAGTATTCCAGCGGTAGATAATGGAAGAGGAACCCCAATCGAGGGTGTTAAATTCTCTTTACCACCTCCCGTTAGTGGGGTGCTTGATGATGGAACTCCTCCAGATCCAACTAAAGATGGCAACTTGTTTACAGGTGTTGCAGAAGGCTTCTCTTGCTTGCGCCCTGGAGACATTGAAATGCATCTTGGTACGGATGGAGAAGCTGGTTTAATGAATAAGCTTCCAGCAGGAACACCTCCTACTGATCACTCGCCATTAGGATGTCACGTACAAAGTTTTAGTATTGACATGCCAATGGGAAGAACTCCATTGCAAAGATTGGGTACGCCTTACGCTTACACAAGGCCGCTTGACATGCCTTTGACTGTAACAATTACAGTATCGGCAATCGTTGCAGACTTGAAGCAATCAAATATTGCAGATCATCTTTTCAATTTTGAAAATCATGATTTACACTTCATCTTGAGAGAGCCTCAAGTTGATGGAGCAGGTCCAGTAGCAATGGCGTTTTATGCTAAAGGTGCACAGCTCGAAGGAGAATCTTTTAGTTCTTCAATCGGAGACAATAAGAGTGTAGATATTACATTTACTTGTCAGGTTGGAGGAGCTGAAGATACTACTCGAGGCCTGATGGTTGCAGGTTCAAGAGGAGCAATCCCAGATAAGGAAAACGGGGAAACCTACGAAAATTATCCTTTAATTAATAAGTTTGATCCAGCGACTAAGTAAAATTAGTTAGAGATCAAAGAAAAAACCCGCCAATCGGCGGGTTTTTTTTGCTTTAAGGTTCGAGCGTTCCTAAATAGGGTGGGTCAGGCCAAGTGCCTTCTTCTCTCCATCTCCAACTTATGAATGGATAAGCGTCTTCGTTATCACCTACTCCATCTCCATCACTATCTTTTGACTCTGTAGCATTATTTGGAAACTCATCTTCATTATCACCAACTCCATCTCCATCGCTATCAGTTGTTTCATTTGGGTTTGTAGGCAGGTCGTCTGCATTATCACCTACGCCGTCACCATCGGTATCAGTATTTTCCGTTGGGTCTTGTGGGAATTGATCTGCATTATCACCTACGCCATCGCCGTCAGTGTCAGTTGATTCGTCAGGATCTAATGGGAAGTCGTCTTCGCTATCTGGAGTACCATCGCCATCAGAATCCGTATCTGTATTATCGCCTACGCCATCGCCGTCGGTGTCAGTTGATTCGTCAGGGTTATCAGGAAAGTCGTCTTCATTATCACCTACGCCATCGCCGTCAGTGTCAGTTGATTCGTCAGGATCTAATGGGAAGTCGTCTTCGCTATCTGGAGTACCATCGCCATCAGAATCCGTATCTGTATTATCGCCTACGCCATCGCCGTCGGTGTCAGTTGATTCGTCAGGGTTATCAGGAAAGTCGTCTTCATTATCACCTACGCCATCGCCGTCAGTGTCAGTTGATTCGTCAGGATCTAATGGGAAGTCGTCTTCGCTATCTGGAGTACCATCGCCATCAGAATCCGTATCTGTATTATCGCCTACGCCATCGCCGTCGGTGTCAGTTGATTCGTCAGGGTTATCAGGAAAGTCGTCTTCATTATCACCTACGCCATCGCCGTCGGTATCAGTTGATTCGTCGGGGTTATCAGGAAAGTCATCTGTATTATCGCCTACGCCATCGCCGTCAGTGTCAGTTGATTCGTTAGGGTTATCAGGAAAGTCGTCTGCGTTATCGCCTACGCCATCGCCGTCAGTGTCAGTTGATTCGTTGGGGTTATATGGAAATGCGTCAGAATTATCTCCTACTCCATCATTATCTATATCTGTTGTTTCAGATGAATCATTTGGAAATGCATCTGCATTGTCTCCAACTCCATCTCCGTCGGTATCACTTGATTCGCTGGAATTATATGGAAATGCATCCGTATTATCTCCAACTCCGTCATTATCGCTATCTATAGTTTCATTTGGATCACTTGGGAAGGCGTCGGCGTTATCTCCAATTCCATCATTATCGCTATCAGCAGATTCACTTGGGTCATTCGGAAATGTATCTGAGTTATCTCCTGTTCCATCGTTATCACTATCAATTGTTTCTGTTGGGTCGTTTGGAAATGCGTCAGTATTATCTCCTATACTATCCCCATCTGTATCTTTTGTTTCGTAAGGATTATATGGAAATGCATCAGCATTGTCTCCAACGCCATCATTATCTGTATCAGTTGTTTCGCTGGCGTCATTTGGAAATGCGTCAGAATCGTCTCCGATTCCGTCATTATCGCTGTCAGCTGTTTCGGTTGGGTCGTTTGGAAATGCGTCTGCGTTGTCTCCAGTCCCATCGTTGTCGCTATCAGAAACTTCATTTGGATTGTTTGGAAATGCGTCAGCGTTGTCACCTACGCCGTCGTTATCGCTATCAACAGTTTCTGTTGGGTGATAAGGAAATGCGTCGGTATTATCTCCAACTCCGTCATTATCACTATCAGTTGTCTCGGATGAATCATTTGGAAATGCGTCGGCGTTATCTCCAACTCCATCGTTGTCTGTATCAATTGATTCTGAAGGGTTATATGGAAATGCGTCAGCGTTATCACCTACACCGTCGTTATCACTATCAGAGACTTCGTTTGGATTGTTTGGAAATGCGTCAGCGTTGTCACCTACGCCGTCGTTATCGCTATCAACAGTTTCTGTTGGGTGATAAGGAAATGCGTCGGTATTATCTCCAACTCCGTCATTATCACTATCAGTTGTCTCGGATGAATCATTTGGAAATGCGTCGGCGTTATCTCCAACTCCATCGTTGTCTGTATCAATTGATTCTGAAGGGTTATATGGAAATGCGTCAGCGTTATCACCTACACCGTCGTTATCACTATCAGAGACTTCGTTTGGATTGTTTGGAAATGCGTCAGCGTTGTCACCTACGCCGTCGTTATCGCTATCAGTTGTTTCGGCTGGGTTATATGGAAATGCATCCGCGTTATCTCCTACGCCATCTCCATCAGTATCAACTGTTTCGGTTGGATCTGTTGGGAATGCGTCGGCGTTATCTCCGACTCCGTCATTATCACTATCGGTTGTTTCAGATGGGTCACTTGGAAATGCGTCGGCCTTATCACCTACGCCATCGCTATCGCTGTCTGCTGTTTCGGTTGCATCATTTGGAAATGCGTCAGTATTATCTCCAACTCCATCTGAATCGGTATCTTTTGTTTCCTGAGAATTGTATGGAAATGCGTCGATATTGTCCCCAACTCCATCGCTGTCACTGTCAGCAGTTTCAGTTGGGTCATTTGGAAATGCGTCAGCATTATCTCCAACGCCGTCGTTATCACTATCATCTGTTTCTGCAGGGTCATATGGAAATGCGTCAGCATTGTCTCCAACGCCGTCTCCATCAGTATCAACTGTTTCGGTTGGGTCTGTTGGGAATGTGTCGGCGTTATCTCCAACTCCATCGCTGTCTGTATCGATTGCTTCTGTTGGATTAAGTGGAAATGCGTCAGCGTTATCTCCGACGCCGTCGTTGTCGCTGTCTGCTGTTTCATTCGGGTCGCTTGGAAATTTGTCAAAATTATCCCCAATACCATCTCCATCAGTATCGGTTGTCTCGGTTGGGTCTGTTGGAAATGCGTCAGCGTTATCTCCAATGCCATCTCCATCAGTATCAACTGTTTCGGTTGGATCTGTTGGGAATGCGTCGGCGTTATCTCCAATGCCATCGTTATCGCTATCGACTGTTTCGCTAGCGTCTTTTGGAAATAGGTCTGCATTATCTCCTATGCCGTCGTTATCGCTGTCGGTTGTTTCGGTTGGGTCGTTTGGAAATGCGTCAGCGTTATCTCCAACTCCGTCGTTGTCTGAGTCAATTGTTTCGTTAGGGTTATTTGGAAAGACATCTAAATTGTTACCAACACCATCGCTGTCACTGTCTACTGTTTCGGTTGGATCATTTGGAAATGCGTCGCTATTATCTCCAACTCCGTCGCCATCACTATCTTTTACTTCATTAGGATCATGTGGAAATTCGTCAGTATTATCTCCCACGCCATCGTTATCGCTATCATCTGTTTCAGTCGGGTCGTTTGGAAATGCGTCAGCGTTATCACCTACCCCATCCGCATCACTATCAATTGTTTCGGTTGGGTAATATGGAAATGCGTCAGCATTGTCTCCAACCCCATCGCTGTCACTGTCAGCAGTTTCAGTTGGGTCTGATGGGAATGCATCAGCATTATCTCCTACGCCATCTGCATCGCTATCAACTGTTTCAGTTGGGTCGTATGGAAATACATCTGCATTATCTCCTACGCCGTCACTATCGCTGTCAGTTGTTTCAGTTGGGTCTGCTGGAAATACATCTGCATTATCTCCTACGCCATCGCCATCACTGTCGGTTGTTTCGGTTGGGTAAAATGGGAATGCATCAGTATTATCTCCCACACCATCGTTGTCGCTATCAGCTGTTTCAGTTGGGTCTGATGGGAATGCGTCAGCATTGTCACCAACTCCGTCGGAATCAGTATCGATAGTTTCTTCGGGGTTGTATGGAAATGCATCAGCATTGTCTCCAACTCCATCACTATCACTGTCAATTGTTTCAGCTGGGTCATTTGGAAATGCGTCAGCATTGTCGCCAGCCCCATCTCCATCAGCATCAGTTGTTTCTTCAGGGTTGTATGGAAATACATCTGCGTTATCTCCAACTCCATCACTGTCGCTATCTATTGTTTCAGTTGGGTCGCTTGGGAATACATCGGAATTATCACCAACGCCATCTGAATCGGTATCAACAGTTTCAGTAGGATCATAAGGAAATGCATCGGCATTGTTGCCAATTCCATCTTTGTCGCTATCAAGAAACTCATTAGGATCATTCGGGAACTCGTCGCTATTATCTCCAACTCCGTCTTGGTCAGTATCAACAGTTTCAGTGGGGTCGTATGGCAAGTCATCGGTATTGTCTCCAACTCCGTCGCCATCACTATCGGTTGTTTCAGTTGGGTCATTTGGAAATGCGTCGGCGTTATCACCTACACCATCTCTATCGGCGTCGTTTGATTCCGCAGGGTCATTAGGGAACGTATCTTTATTATCGCCTACGCCATCTTTATCAGCATCAACTGTTTCAGTAGCATCGTAAGGGAATGCATCAGCATTATCACCTATTCCATCTAAATCAGAATCTCTCACCTCATAAGGATCATTTGGAAATGCGTCAGAAGTATCACCCACACCATCTCCGTCTGTGTCTTTCCATTCTTTTGGGTCGTAAGGAAAGCTATCGCTGTGGTCAACAACGCCATCACTATCAGTATCTAACTCCATCGCCATTCCACCAAATGGCGTAATTTCAAAAACAAATTGGGCGCTAATTTGATAAAAACCTCCAACATTAACAGTATGAGATTCAGAGTTTAACTTTGCAGACTCGATTTTTATTCTTAACTTTGGACGCTTTTCAGTTAATGTGTCTCTGATATACATCATTAACTCAACATCAAAATCAACGTCATCACGAAAGATTCTTTCTATATCAACCTTATCTTCAAAGTTTCTAGCAATTACAGAAAAATTCAACCCACATAATATAGGAAACTGCATCTTTCTATCTTTAATATAATTAGAACCAAAACCATTAATATCTTTTCGATCTATATTTATAGATATATCAACAGATTGTATTGCCATTTTTTTAGAATTTAATTCTAATAAATTAAAACCGCCCTCTGAATTTGGTTTATTATTTGTTAGGTTTACTTCCAAGTCTCCTGGTCTTAAGACGAGTATTGATTTTTCAGAGTTCGGGTGCTCAACCTGATCTTTTATTTGTTCTTCAGGAAGATCAACTATTCCATGAGCACGCTGACCAGTCACACTTACAGAAGGTGGAAGAGGAGGGTTGCCATGATCATAAATATCAAAAGATATATTACTACATTGATAAGATAAGTTGCATGATACAAAATTACCAACAGATGCAGATAAATTATAAGATGTTAAATAACAATTACCAAACCCTATTAAATCCAAACCTTGAAACGGAAATGTTTCCTGTCGCCCAACAATATCTTTTCTCCAATTAGATGGCTCGGCCAGAACAAAAAAATTAACATCTCCTTTTTGAGCGATAGCTCCAGGGTTATTTTCAAAGTTAGGAGCGCGATATAGTGGAGAAGGAAAATTAAATATTCCACCAGGGCCAACATTTAAGCCGATTTGTTTTTCATTAAACGCGTCGTAAAGAAAATATGAAAAGTTTAAATTAACAGAAGGTTGAGATATGATAGGGATCCTAGAGTTCAAAGGGTTTCTGTCTTTTATATATTCAAAAGAGCCAATTTCCCTGACTTGTTGTGCATTATAATTAAAAGAATAGTTTATATCTTGAACTCTTTGTAGTGATAAAGGCGAGATAACTGTGCCTCCTTGATAAGCAGGAGCGCCAGAAACAAGTAGAGCCATTCTCTCGTAACTTAAATGTAACCTTGAACCTTGAGCCATAATATCTTTTACACTAATAAAATTTTGCGTATATCTTTTTTTTGCGTGTATTATATAGAGACTCCAAAGTGTTATTACCATGCCAAATAGTAGAATTTCAGATTTAGTAGTAAAAGAAGCCCTTATATCAAACGGACTTGATCAAAATTTAGATGATCAAGCCCTTTTGCTTTTAGCAAGAGCAAAGAGTCATAATGAAACAATAAATTATAGACACTTCAAAGAATCGGTCACAGATCACAGTGTTCAGATTACAGGGCATCAAAATGTTAGCGGAGAAAAAACCTATTTCGATGACGCACATTTTCTACAAGACGTTACAATTGACGGAGACCTTACCGTTCAAGGAGATATATTTAATTTAAAATTTCAAACAGGAATAGAACCTGACAGCGTTGCAGACTGGCAGCCTCAGGCTTATACTTCAGGAACAGAGGTTAAACATGAACTCGAGGCCTGGCGTGCAACTTTTGACGCGCTAGATTCGGACGAACCCAATGTTCCAGGAACTGCAGCAACAGGATCCATTCGTGTCATAAATTTCTCTAGTATTATTAACGGAGATATGGTTAGAGTAACAGATACTTTTGGGGTAACACACGGTTTTGTTGAAGGAGAAGACTGGACAATTGGCGCAAATGACGCAACAACAGCAACAAATATTGCTACTGCTATTAACGAGCATGGAGAATTTCTAGCAACAAGCGCTTCTAACTCAAGCATTGTAAATATAACTCAAGATAAAGTAGGAGTAGCAGGCAATACTGTAATAGAAATAGATACAGCAAATGCAAATCTATTAGAAGCTACAGATTTCTCAGGTGGTTTAGGTAGTCCGACCAACCCATGGGAATTAGCAACCATAAAAAACCTAGATGGATTTTTAACAAATTTAGATTCAGATCTTTATGTAGATGGGTTAGTAAGGTTTAATACTGAAACGCCTCTGGCTACATTCACGATTGAAAAGCATCCAAAAGAATCTCTTGCAATTCATTCGACAGGAGATGTAAGAATGGAAGGTAGATTAGAAGCTACAGAATTAGTGATACCAAAGGTAGGGGACTTACATAAAGGTTCTGCGGTACTTAGACCAGAGCACTCTTATTCTGAAGGAGAAAAGGGGACTGTAATTTTTGATGATTATTTTATATTTATATGTACTATAGATAGTGACGGAACAGATACCAGCAAGGTTGCATGGAAAAGATTCGCAATTAGTGAGTGGTAATTTTTTAAAATAGGTGTAATAAAATACAATGGCCAAAAACGATATATATTTAGTAAAGCAAAACACAGATGGAACATGGCAAGAAATACCAGTAGGAGATAATCTTGGTGACTCACCCATGACCTACGATGATAATTTCACTCTACATATAAATACAAAACTAAGAGTAGATGAATTAGAAGTTAATGGATTAACAACGGTAAAAGATCAAGACGTAACAACCTCTGAACAATTATTGGTAACAAATGACGGAACAGGAACTGCAGTAGTCATTAATCAAATTGGCCTTGATGGACTTATTGATATTCAAGATGATGGTGAGACAGCTCTTTTTATCAGGGGTGATAATGCGTTTGGTGGTTTTGTAGGCTTAGGAACTAAAGAGGCTCAAGAGCAGCTTCATATAACAGGAAGTATGCTACTTGAACATCAGCAGCTTATTATGAGCTACAATGATGCAAATACCAAAACACCTGTACTCGGAATTAATGGAGACAACTTTACTGAATTATCGAACGTAGGATCTGGTATTAAATTTTCAACAGGAGACTCAACAACTTCTCCTAAAGTAACAATTCTTGAAAATGGTAATGTAGGAATTGGTTATGAAAATCCTGCAGCGAGACTTCAAATACACACAACAGATAATACGACCATTTATGACCCAACAGACACAAAACCTCCCGCTATTGGAGATTGCTTACTTACATTAAGAAATGATTATACTGGAGGACTAAAAGCAGGAACGTTTGCAGGACTACAACTTAATGTTGATGGTGGAGCTGATGGTCAAAGCGATCAAAATGCAGTTGCAGCGATAAATTTAGTGATCGAAGAAGATGGTTCTCGATCAGGAGCATTAACTTTTTCTCCATCTTCTAGTTCTGCCGAAAGACCCGAAGCGATGCGGATTAATTCATTAGGTCATGTTGGTATTGGCACGACTGATCCACAAGAGCCGTTGCATATAGAAACTACATCAGATACAGTCGTAAGATTAACACAGGTCTTGGGAAGTTCAGGGTATGATCAAAGTCATATTGCATTTTATACCAAAGATCAAACAAGCGAAAACATAATGGGAAGAATGGGGATCTTTACAGATCCAAATGACTCAAATGTAGACGAGGCTTTATTTTTAAATTCTCACGATAGCAATAATATAGTTTTTCGTACAGGTTCAGCGACGAGAATGTTAATACAGAATAGTACGGGTAATGTTGGGATTGGTACTACGACCCCTGACGAGAAGTTGCACGTTAGCGGAACCCTAAAAGCGACTCGTGCAAAACTCGCTGATTTAGATATACGCAGTTTCTCTGAATCGGAAAGCGAAATTACTGATTTGCTCCCCGCAGGCTATAGTTCTCAATTCGGCACTATTATTGAAACGGATCCAAATGGTCAAATGATATTTGGTATCCGCGGTAATGATGAGAATGATGCATTCAGAATTTTAACAAAAAAATATGCTTCTTCTACCGCTGATCAAGCTAGTCGCCCTTACAATTACGCTGCACTTTGCGTTGAAAGCAGCGGTAATGTCGGTGTTGGTACTGCGAGTCCTGATCAGCCTTTTACTGTCAAGCCAGAGACAGTTGGTAAGTATGGCATACATATTCTCAAGAATGAAGCGGGAGAGGTTAGTCTTGGTGGAATTTTTGTAGAAGCAGATGGTACGTCAAGTTTATATTTAAAAGATCGAGATTTCACAAATGCAACCACTGGTGCGTCAACCATTAGACTTAGAGCGAAAGGTGATTCATACTTTATGGGCGGGAATATCGGCATTGGTACTCCGGCTCCTGATTCACTTCTTCACTTAAAGCATACAAAAGGTGCGGCTGTTGACGGTTTTAATACTTTAAAACTAGAATCGCCTGATCCGACTATTCTCCTAAGTGATTCTACAAATGCGGGAGATATGTCGATAATGTGGCAAGCAGCACCTAGTAGCACTGGGTTAGCTAATCAGGATGGTGGTTTAATTTTCTATAGAGACGGCGACACCAGTGATGTTAATTTCATGATTAATACAGACGGAAACGTCGGTATTGGCACGACTGCTCCTAGTGCAAATCTCCATGTGCTCAAAGATATGGGTAATACTAATGTAGATGGTAGTTTTACATTGCAGAAAACTGCTTACACAAGGTCAGATTCACATCCAGAAGGTTCAGGTCAAATCATGACCCATAAGTTGCATGAGTTATCTTACTCTGGAGATTTTAGCACAGTTGGTAACAATCACTCTAATGATAAGGTCATAGGTCTTGATGTAAATTTAGATACCAATGCTGGTGGTCAGTACGCTGCTTTGTTTAACGGAGGTAATGTCGGAATTGGTACTAATAGTCCTGGGTCAACATTGGAGATAAATGCAGGTACAAATGACTCGGCCTTACATATCAAGTCAACTGATGGTTTTGTGGATTTCAAAATGTCAGATAGTACGACATCAGATGCTGGTATTAGACTCAGCACCAAAGGGAACGACCTGTCGTTGCAAAGACTTGGTGGCAAAGTCGGTATTGTTACTAGTAGCCCACAAGCTTTATTTCATGTACCTCAAGGATCTTCAACGATAGGTGGCAATGATTTGACAAAGGCTAGTATACTTGTTGGTAGCTCTACAGAAGGTATAGGTATAGATGATAATGAAATAATTAAAAAGGGCGGAGATCTTGTTATTGGCGCTTGTGATGCTGATAAAGCGATTCGCCTTAGAACCAATCAAGCAGATAGATTTCTTGTAAGCAATACTTCAACAACTGTAAACAATACTCTGCAGGCTCTCGGAGGTATGAAAATAGCAACAAATGACGATAACGATACCCCTGAATTAACTTTAACAAGATATGCATCTACTAGTACAGGCGGCAACGATGATATTGTTGATATTCGCGTAGGAGATAGCACTTTATCGTTTTACATTAATAATGATAGTGATGCAGATGCTGGAAGTTATCATTTCTATAAAACGGTTAACGGCGCCGAAGTTTCGGCTCCTGTTTATATGGCGAACCTACATATTGATGGCAGTGTTGTGCATAACAATGATACCGATACATCTTTTGGATTCCATGCTAATGATGAGTGGCGCGTAATTACTGGTGGATCAGAAAGACTCGAAGTGACTAATAGCGCAATTAATCTCCGCAGAAATACAGGCGTGACAGGTAGTCTTAGTGTTACAGGTGCAGCAAATTTTTCGGACGACTTAACAATCCAAGGTGATCTCACAGTTAATGGTGACCTTGTCACAATTAACACAACTAATTTAACTATAGAAGATAAAGTCATTCGACTTGCAAGCGGGGCAACGACACCCGCGCTATCAGATGAAACAGGAATTGCGTTTGGTACTGGAGCTAGATTACTTTATGATCATGATACTGATGCGCTTTACATTGCGGAGTGCCTAGGGCTTCTTGGAGGATCCATTAAAAGCAATACGATCACAGCGACTCAGATTGCAGCTAACGCTGTTGGAGCTTCTGAGCTAGCAGACAACGCAGTAGATACTGCGGCGGTAGTAAACAAAGCGATTACGGGAGCAAAGATCGCAGACAACACGATCGGGGCGGGTCAGATCGCAGCTAACGCTGTTGGATCTTCTGAGATCGCAACTAACGCTGTTGGATCTTCTGAAATTGCAGCTAACGCTGTTGGAGCTTCTGAGATCTCAGGTAACGCTGTTGGAGCTTCTGAGCTTAATGTATCAGGAAATGGAAGCAGCGGTCAAGTATTAAAAAGCGATGGAGACGGAAGTTTTTCATGGGTAGATCAAGCGACCTATACTCACCCAACTTTTACTGCAGGCACTGCAGGTAGCAGCACACAAATACCAGTTATAAGTGTAAACTCTGAAGGGCATGTAGATTCGCTAAGTTTTCAAAATGTTCAAATTCCCAGCTCTAGTGATTTCGTACAGACTTCAGTAGGCGCACAGGTGATGAATGGACACTTAGAAGTTAAAGGTCAAAACTCAAGCTCGCAAAGTATTATAGCAGATTATGATATCGTAGCAATGGCAAATGCTTCGGATGAAAGATTAAAAGAAAATGTTATAAAAATTGATTCAGCCCTAGACAAAGTATGCTCACTAGAAGGTTTTTCATTTGACTGGAATGATGAAGCTCGCAAGTTTGGAATTAAATTAGACAGAAAAGAAGTTGGTCTTTCGGCTCAAGCAACAGAAAAAGTAGTACCTGAAGCAGTAAAAACTTTCGATAACTCAGACTACAAATACATTAACTATGAAAAATTAGTACCAGTATTAGTAGAGGCAATTAAAGATCTTAAATCAGAAATAGAAGAACTAAAGAAAAATAATTGTGGATGTAATTAATAATTAATCATATCATATGATATGGCTGATTTTGAATTAATTAATACTGAAGAAGAATATATTGAGTACGAATCTAAAGTGCGCATGCGTGGTGGGGTACATAGTATAGAAGTATGCAACAAGCCAAAAGAGTTTCCGAGTATAGTATGCAACACTTTAGTAAGTGACCGAAATGGAATTAGAGCAATATTAAAACATTTAAATAAAAAACAAATTGAAGAGTTTTTAAATAAATTGTAATTATTGTCCTGGCGCAATCCCTGGAGGATAAGTAAAGTTATTATTACTATGCATTCCAGTAGCAAAAGGCTTAAAGCGGTAATCTCTGGATCCTCCAGTTAAAACCTTAGAAGGCAATTGCCAAGCAGACAAATCAGCCGTAAATGGCTCAGGATTAGTAAGTGTGTATGTTAAAAATCCAGTATCCTCAAACATATGTTTGGCAGATTCTAGCTTTCCGACATTCCAGCCGCCAATATTTAAAGACCTTAGCCTATAACAATTATCAAACATGAAATTTGCACTTTTTAAATCTGCCGTATCCCAAGTTTCAATACCTGTTATTGTTTCTAGCCTTTCACAGTACTGAAAGGCTCCACTCATACTACAGCCGAAATAACTTGATGTTCTCAGCTTCCACCCAGTAACATTTAAATGGTTTAGACGGTGACACATTCTAAACATGTTGACTCCGCTTATAGAGTAGGAAGTGGTTGCGTGCTTAAAAAGATTCTCAGATCCGTTGATAGTTTCTAGTTGCATACATTCGTAAAACATATTTCCATAGTTACCTCTGACACTCGCGCTATTAAAATTAGTAAGGTCTACTGTTTTTAAGTTAGCGGCGCCACTAAACATACTACCGCAATTTGTTAAGGAAAATCCTTCAATTTTTGCATGCTTTAATGATCGTTGAGATGTTTGAGATTTTATTTGAATTGCTGCATTAAGATGGCTTGACCAGAATTGTAATGAATTTGATATAGTTCCAGTAATTATGACTTGATAGTTGCCACTAGAGGCATAGTCATGAGTAATTGTTTCAGTGCCGCTTGCGGTTTTATGTTCTATTTGTCCATCTCCCCACTGAATTGAAATATTAGTGCCAGGGGTGTACCCAACTCTAAAACTAACAAAGTTTACCCCCTCATAATCTAAAGTTGCAGTGCCGTAAGACCCGCCGCTGCCATATCCAGGTTGAACATTAGCAAGAGGATCAACAAGCGTCTGAAATTCTACGGGGTTAGACCAATCAGATTCCTCAAAATCTCCACCAGCTTTAGCCCTTATTTTAATATAATATTTTTGATCAGAGGCTAAACCAGAAAGAGTCATTGCAGGTGTCAAAGGATTACTAGTATTTAATGTCACTGTAGTAGCGTTATTAAAAGCTAGAGACGTCGAATACTGCGCTTCGTAACCGTGAGGATAATAACTATTTTGATCACTATAACTATAAATAGTCGTACCTAAACTTGAAACAAGGTTCCAAGATAAATATACTGAATTTTTTGTTTCATTATTTACAGTCAATCCAGTAGGCGCAATTGTTTTTCTCTTTAGTGTTGTCGCACTAAAAACAGATGAATAAGCCGAGTTATCAAAACCTGTAGTTTTTTCAGACCTAATTTTTATATAATAAGTTTTATTAGGTTTTAAATTATTAAACAATTTAAAAGAACTAGTTATCCTATAATTATGGGTTATCGCGTCAGGCGTACCGATAAAGGCTGTAGTAAAGTCGCTAGATTCAGAGATCATTATATTATATCTCTCAGCATAA
>OBOP01000005.1_pt1 | contig 16735 bp, 11 predicted proteins | sample 1535181 | NCBI WGS metagenome assembly OBOP01 (sample SAMEA3275620, study PRJEB22092) | marine metagenome | biome: Atlantic Ocean; feature: Nearshore environment, 25' water; material: water | collected 2014-06-21T10:00:00+00 | depth 0.2 m
ACCGGAAGGCAGGAGCGGTGGCGATGTATTTTCGTCTACAGGGCTACCCCGCCCCTCGTCTGATTTCCTATAAGATACCAGACCCTGCAGACCAATGGGGGATTCATGTGCCACTTCGTGAGGTGTCCACTGTTGGCACACAGGCGGCGGGTTTGGTGTATTGTTAATGGGTCGTCAGGAAAGTTTCCGATGTTTGATGAACTCTGGTCTGAAATCAACGATTCTCAGGGTGAAATTTTTGATGTGATTGAATACAAGGAAGAGTGGGAAAAGGAAGACAAATTTGACGTGGAAAGTTACATCAACGGAAACACCGATTATTGATACTTAAGGGCAGCCGCTTCGCTCCAGTTGGGGAAGTGTCACAAGGGGGGTTGCGTTGCCCCCCGATGTGATCCATACTGTGTACATCACTCAAGGAAAGGAATTTTCCAGAATGAACAATCTCAACCAATTCTTCACTGATTGCCTGAATCTTCCCTACAAAGGTAACTCTCAGGACAATCCCGAACATGAGAACCAAGTGGCGGAATTGCTGGACAAGCATAACATTCAGTATGAATTCCAACCGAACGGTATTCAGAACTCTCCGGACTTCCGTGTGCATCATGAGGGCAAAACTTATGATGTTGAGTGTAAGTCTTCTAAGCAGGCATTTCCTACATATAACGGCGGACTTCCTAAGAAAGGTGTTATCTACATCTTCAGCAGTAAGAAGTACAATGAAACCACAATCTTCTTCGCTGATGATGTTGTGAGTGAAAAGAAGCGTGAAATGTATAGCAAACTCACAGAGGAACTTAACACCATCCTGAAAATGTATCAGATGGATGATGAGTGGCAGGAAGATGAGCGTGGGTTTGACTTCTACATTCGCAACATGTACACACAATCTGGCGGTAAGGATAAGACCGACTACTTCACACATTCCTCCCGTAATCAGTGTGAGCAAAATGTTATCAACTATGCCTTCTGAAAACCAGTCGGCAGAGTGGCACAACACCGACCCCAAACCGTCCGACCCTGTGCCTATAATAGGTTCATGAACAAAACACAAAACCCCTACCGTCAACAGATCATCGCCCAAGGTCGCGATCCGATCGATGCTCCCATCCGTGAGGTTCCCGCCCGTTATCGGGACCGCTTCGCCACCTATGAAGAATACCAGGAGGCGATTGCCGAAATGCTCAACGGCATGTGACAGTCGGGGAACCGTCCCCAACCTATTGACTTTCCCGCCATTCCATCCTATCTTCCGGATATGAAACAAATCAAGTTCGATTCCAAAGGAATCTACGCCTCTTCTCCTGACCTTGCCGCTATTGGGCATCAGTACCTGGAGGAACTCCGTCGGGAGACTGAGCGGCGCAACCGCATCCGTCAGTGTGCAGAACCTGCCGCCGAAGGACAGTGGGGAATCTGGCACATCAGCGATCGCGACTGACCCCTCCCACCCCTTATAATTCACACATACCAAACAAAGCAACACATGACCAACGCTCTCACCGGTTCCGCTCTCCTGGACATGATCCGCAAAATGGAATCCGCTGATCGTACCACCCAGTGTCTGACCTGCGGTTACGTTCGGGAGAACGGCAAACCTGCATTCACTGCATTTTATGAGGCAATTCTGGAGGCGCGTGGTATCACTACCGCCGCAGTTGAGAAGGAAGAAATGCTGGGTGATTATCCCGAGCAAAATGAGATCCTGACTGAACTGCTTGAGGATTATGATGCCGACGCTATTAAGGCATTCATTGAACTCTACGGTGAGGAGAATCTGGAGTCCTTCACTGATGCTTACCAAGGCGAAATGTCTGGCGCAGAGTTTGCCGAACAGTTGGTGACTGATTGCTACTGCATGGACATTCCTGCCTTCGTTTGTGTTGATTGGAGCGCAACGTGGGATCAACTTTCCTATGATTATGATGAGCAGGACGGTTACATTTTCTCCCGTCACTGGTGATAACATTTAAGGGGGACAATCGTCCCTCTTTTTTTATACCTACCCTCCCCTACCGGAGGGTCTGCCTTCATCCTAGCACGCTTTAAAAAACCAAAGGGGGAAGGGTGGACAGTCTGCGAACTGGTCAGAATGCTTGACCTGCCCCCCGTTTTCCCTTATATTACTTTCAGTTCAGACGGGTGGCGCTCACCCGCTTCAAACATGGGATTCCAAACCAACGGTTCTGTTCACCACGAAGGCGTTGCTAACGAGCACGACACCATCGCTCTGCTCAACGCTTCCAACCTGTTCACCGAAACCGTGACCCACCTGGGCGGCACCAAGCACAAAGCAGACGCCATGGCGGGTGCTACCCCCATCAGCATCAAGCATAAGGCAGGACTGAAGAACGGTTCCTTTGACTGGGTGAACACCAGCAAAACCGATGACCTGCTGGACTCCGCCCGCTTTGAAGACTTCCGCGACTTTATCTCTGCTGCTCGTGGTTGGGATAAAGAGCACCGCGTCTCCCTGGTAGACCACACCCGCGACCTGCTGAATGAGGTTTGCTCTGATGCCCTGGATGCTATCACCTCTGATGCCCTGACTGCCTGGGTGACTGAACAGGTGGTAACTGCAAACCATGGGATGGTGATGGCGGTGACGGATACCAATGCCCGCCGCTGCTACGTGTGCGACCATGATGCCCTTCAGGTTGCCCGCCTGCTCAACGACGGATACGCCGCCCGCTTGGTTGCTGGTCGCGGCATGACCTCCCGTAAGGTTGTGCTGGTCAAAGGCGACGACACCGTGGATTGTGGTCTGCGGATTCGGGTGACCAGCAACAACGGCATTCAGGCATTCCTGGGGTTGAGCAAAGCGAATCGGAATTCTCAAATCGTTCTGAAGTTGCAGCAGGACCGCGTGGACAACCTGGTGGCGACTGCTGACGGTGTGGAGGTTCTGGAGTTCTGACCCGTTCCGTGGTATGATTCGTTCAACAACAAAGCAACCGATGACCTTCCCCACTCCCGACGCTAACGGCACCATCTCCTGGCAGGAGGCAATCCAATTCGTTTGGGATGCTGATCAGGATCTGAACTTCCTGCCGCAGTTCGCTCAGGATTATTCCCACCTGTGTGGTGAGCGGATCGACCTGGGTGAGTTGGAGGTATGGCGCAGCGACCTCATCGGGCAGATGATTGCCGACCTGGTGTTCGGTTGACGGCAGCGTGGGTTCGTGGTAGGCAGTGCCGCGCCCCCGCCCGCCGTTCGGGCGGTGCCCGTGTGCCCCCGTTTTGATTTTCAATAGGTACCCTAAGGCTATAAAGTGTTACGGAAGGGCATGAAATCTTATGCTAAAATGCTTTTACAAAACCCCCGACTTAAAAAAATTCCGGAGTAAAATTTTATGCCTCGCAAGGTTTATCCAGAAGGAACAATTAGAACAAGCACTCAGGGTGCTAAGTTCATCAAAGTAAATGGTAAGTGGGAGTATTTGAAAGTACCTAAGGATCAATGGAAACCACAACCAAAGCAGGTGAGTGATGAAAAGATAGAAGAAATGCGTCGATTATTTCAAGAGGGGAAATCATATACTTACATTTCAAAGATCTTAAAGTGTAATAAGAGTACTATTGTAAAATACTGTAAGGATTTAAGAGTAGAGTATCCACCTGTTAAGATTCCAGAGAATATGAAAGAAACATCATATTCTGGATATTACATTACTAAGGAAGGGAATGCTTATAGAGAACCTGGGAAGATGGATAGGAATGGACAATATGGAGAAATCAATGAATATGGATTAATCTATCTAAAACCTGGATATAAGGGTAATCCAAAATATCCGGAGCATCTTTATGAATGTGTGAACATTTCAATAAAAGATGATGATGGAAAGTTTGTAAAACAGATTAGTAAAACTATTCATCAATTAGTAGCAGAAACGTTTGTACCTAATCCCGAGGGACATATTGAGATAGACCATAAGGATAGAAATCCAAAGAACAATCATTATACAAATCTTGTATGGTGTACACATGGGGATAATATGAAGAATAAAGAATTTGAAACGTATAAGATTACTGATATGGTTAGTGGTGAAACATGGGAGGGTAGAAACTTAATGGAATGGGCAAGGAATTATCATCATCTTGTAGAACCAAGAATGAAAAAGAATACAAAGAATAAGGGATGGAATTATATTGGTAAGCAATTAAGTGTTTGTAGACATAAGGGACAGACATTTCATAAGTTCAAGGTTGAATATTAAAAAGTAATAGATAAAACAAAAGTGATTTACAAGATATGCAAAAAAATCCCGGAGAAAATTTTTCGACTGTAGAGGTCGATCCTGTAACAGGTGAGTATGTGATCAAGGTACCTGAGTGGATCATCTCAGAGTTCGGGTGGTATGAGGGTACAGAGATTAATATGGAAGTAGATGGTGACTGTATTGTTATACAGGAACAGTAGGAGATGCTATCGTAGTAACCGAACTATATGTTACCCGAAGGGAGTATGGACATAAGGTTCATCTCATAGTATAATTACTATTGAATCGATTCACATTCAAAATTGACCTAATTATGGCAAAAGGATTTACAGTAAAAGCAAAAACGCCCACAGTAACAAAAGAACCTGAGTGGGATTATGCTAAAGCAAGAGAGATGATCAAAGGTAAGACAGTAGTTTTCTGTCTACCTGGTAGAGGAGTATCATATACGTATTTGAAGAATTTTGTACAACTTTGTTTTGATCTTGTACAATGTGGAGCAAGTATTCAAATTTCACAAGACTATTCGTCTATGGTGAACTTTGCACGTTGTAAGTGTTTGGGTGCTAATGTATTGCGTGGACCAGATCAGAAACCATGGGATGGTAAATTGAAGTATGATTATCAATTGTGGATTGATAGTGATATTGTATTCAATGTAGAGAAATTCTATCAATTGGTATTGATGGATAAGGATATTGCATCTGGTTGGTATTGTACTGAAGATGGACAGACGACATCTGTTGCTCACTGGATGGATGAAGAAGACTTCCGTGGTAATGGTGGTGTTATGAACCATGAGACCTTGGAGAGCATTGCTAAGCGTAAGAAACCCTTCACTGTTGACTATGCAGGTTTTGGATGGTTGCTGATCAAGAATGGTGTCTTTGAACATGATGAGATCAAGTATCCATGGTTTGCTCCTAAGATGCAGGTCTTTGAATCTGGTGAAGTACAAGACATGTGTGGAGAGGATGTATCCTTCTGTCTTGATGCGAAGGAAGCAGGATTTGAGATTTGGTGTGATCCTCGTATCAGAGTTGGTCACGAAAAGACTCGCGTTATCTGATGAGTGCGCGGGAACTCTATACAATCTCTCATAATGGTCAAGTTTTATTTGAAGGCTTGACCCAAGAGGAGTATTTTGATAAAATGATGGACCTGGCGGAGGACTTCTACTCTTCTGGGTCTCCGAATCCCTCGGAATTAATTACAACCGTTACTAAGGAAGACTAAGTTATTATGGCACGTTCTAAGATTGGACTGAATGGCGCGACGTTCGTTGAGTCTAAACCGAAGAAGACTCGTCAAGGATCCGGAAAAAACACGAAATATGCCGCTTCTTCTCGCAATGGTGCTAAGAAGCGTTATCGCGGTCAAGGGCGGTAAATAGAACTAGCGTTCTAAAAGATTAGTGAAAGAGTTACTATTCATTTCACAAGACAAAGAGATTGCTCTTATTCAGGAGATGACCTATAAGATGCAAATGAGAGATCTTGATATTGATCCCTCTGATACTTGCTTTCTAATGGTATCTCCTGATTATTCTGCAGTTGTAACACAACACCTCTCCCATTCACTATCGGTGAATAGGGAGATTTTTCATATTGAATCAGTTAACGTTCCATTTCCTGATGAATCAGTTGATGAATATGAACAAGAGTTTAAACAAAATTATGAGAAATGGTGTAAAAAATGGAAAAAGTTTGTATTATGTGAAGCAGGTGTAATTCGTGGTGGTAACTATACTTGGATTACTAACCTAATGAATGATGACTACTACACTGTAGCACTATGTGAAAACAAACATAGCAAGTTTAAGAGTGATTTTGTCTCTTTATACTATGATAATGATATTGAAGACTTGCATTTTTGGTGGGAACGACCCAATAATCACTGGAGTTACTAAAAATAAATACCGATGAGGGATAGAAACCCCTATAAAAGTTCTGATTCACACGATCAGGAGCACAATGGGTAACTCACCTGTCGATAGAGACAACGATTATATGTTCCAAACACATGGTACTAAGAGTTTAATTACTGACTATTGGTCAATGCCACATAAAACAAATGATGACCCTGAAGAATTGACGGAAGAAGAACAAAATCAGGAATGAGGGTATAAATAAATTCATAAAATCCTACCCATACGATGTCTCAGAGGATTTCTAGAGCATTTAAAGATATTAGTTTTGCCTTCGATCCACATCCTGTGACGAAGGACCTTCCAGTGTTAACTAATCAACGTGCAATCATTAGATCTGTACGTAATTTGGTTGAAACAATACCAACTGAACGATTCTTTAACTCTACATTAGGTACTGATATCCGTGGATCCCTCTTTGAGTTTATTGATTATGGTACTGCTACCGTAATTCAAGATCAAATTAAGAATACTGTTGAATTTTATGAGGATCGAATTGAAAATTTAAAGATTGAAGTCGATCCTCAACCTGATAGAAATAGTTTTGATGTAAAAGTATTCTTTGATATCGTTGGTTCAGACTTCCCACCTCAAGCCTTCTCCTTTATATTGGAGGCAACGCGATAAGACATGCCTTTTACACAGTTTACTAACTTAGATTTTGACCAAATTAAGGTTCAAATCAAAGATTATCTCCGCGCTAACTCCAATTTTACGGATTTTGACTTTGAAGGGTCTAATTTTTCGGTTCTAATCGATACTTTAGCGTATAATACTTACATTAACGCTTTCAATGCGAACCTTGTAGTCAATGAATCCTTCCTGGATGGTGCTACAGTTCGTGAAAACGTGGTTTCTCATGCTAGAAACATTGGTTATATACCACGTTCTAAGACTGCTGCTAAGGCAAACGTTACTTTCGCAGTACCAACTACCAGTAATGCTGCTGCATTGACCCTAGAATCGGGTTTAACGTGCATTGGTGCTCAAGATAACACCTCATATCGCTTCTCAATACCTGCATCTATCACTGCTATCGTCAATAATGGCGTTGCACAGTTCGGTACTGCTGAAAATCCGATAGAAATCTTTCAAGGATCGCTGCTCTCTACACAATTCTTGGTCAATACGGCACAAGATCAGCGTTTTCTCCTTGATAATCCTAATATTGACACTTCAACCATCAGAGTTTACGTCAAAGGTATCAATGATACTGGTTTAGGACGTGAATTTAAGATGGTTGATAACATTTTGAACATTGATAAGACCTCTGAGATCTTCCTGATTCAAGAAGTTCAGGAAGAACGCTATGAATTGCTGTTTGGTGACGGATATTTTGGTAAAAAGTTAGAAAATAACGCTGTTGTGACTGTTAGTTACATCGTAACTGATGGTGAAGCAGGTAATGGACCTTCACTTTTTGATTTCCAAGGCAATTTTGTTGATGAAGGTGGAATCAGAGTCATTCCTAGCGCCTCAGTGCCCGTTGTAACCGTCCAGAAGGCACAGAACGGTGGTGAAGTAGAGAACTTATCGTCTATTAAGTACTTCGCTCCTAGACTCTATTCAGCGCAGTACAGAGCGGTTACTGCTAGAGACTATGAAGCAATCATTGCTTCAGTTTATCCTAATACAGAATCTGTCGCAGTGGTTGGTGGTGAAGAATTAACACCCCCACAGTTTGGTAGTGTACAAATCAGTATCAAACCTAAAAATGGTACCTATGTTTCTGACTTTGATAAGCAGAACATTCTGAATAAGATCAAGCAATATTCAATCGCTGGTATTAACCAGAAGATTGTTGATCTCAAAGTTCTTTATGTTGAACTTGATTCAACAGTCTACTACAACAATAGTCAGGTATCTAATGTTGATGACCTTAGAACTAATGTTATTAGTGCTTTGACGACTTATTCCAAAGATGTTGATATGAATCGCTTTGGTGGTCGCTTCAAGTACAGTAAAGTCCTGCAACTTATTGATCGTGTTGAGGATTCTATCACTTCTAACATTACAAAGGTAAGAATTAGAAGAGATATGAAGGTTCTTAAGAACCAGTTCGCTCAGTATGAGATTTGTTTTGGTAATAGATTCCATGTTAATCCAAATGGATTGAACATTAAGTCAACTGGATTCAGGATTGCTGGAGAATCTTCACTGGTGTATCTCACTGATGCCCCTGTTATTGGAACTGGAATCAATAGACTTGATACTGTAGATCAAGCAGCACAAACATTCTTAAGCAGACCACAGTCTTTAGACATTGAAACTGGTATTCTTTCTATTGTTAAGATCGATTCTCAGGGCAATAAAGTGGTTGTTGCTAAGGAAGCAGGAACTGTTGATTATAAGAAGGGTGAAATTCTTCTTAGCACTGTAAATATCACTGGAACAGAAAGACCAAACGATATTATTGAGATTCAAGCATACCCAGAATCGAATGATGTTGTGGGTCTCAAAGATCTTTATCTTTCATTTGACATCCCAAGTAGCACGATAAATATGGTTAAAGATGTTATCGCATCTGGTGAAGATATTTCTGGCGTTTCGTTCACAAGAGATTACTACACTTCAAGTTATTCAAACGGAGTATTACAGAGGAAATAAGATATGTCGCATTTTGAGAAGAAAGTGCAACTCAATAAAATTATTGAGAGCCAACTTCCCGAATTCTTAGTTGCCGATTTTCCAAAGGCAGTAGATTTTTTCAGACAATATTATATCTCCCAGGAAGCACAGGGTGGTAATATCGACCTGGTAGATAACCTCGATCGTTATCTCAAGTTAGATAACCTGATTCCTGAGGTTATTGTTGGTAAAGCAACTCTGTCTACTGCTATTAGTGCGACAGATACAATAATCACAGTCTCTTCAACCAAGGGATATCCAGATGACTATGGTCTTCTGAAGATTGGTGATGAAATTATCACCTACACTGGTAAGACTGATACGACGTTTACTGGATGTATTCGCGGTTTTAGTGGCGTTACTGGATTTGATGATAGCACAAAAGCACATTTTGTAAATACAAATCGCCAAAGTGTCATCTTTGAAGACACTGCTGCTGCTTCTCATAACGCAAATGTAGAGATTCAAAATCTCAGTGCCCTCTTCTTACAGCAGTTCTATAAGAGTTTAAAGAAAGCATTTACTCCTGGATTTGAAGAAGAGACTTTTGTATCTGATTTGAACGTTGCTAACTTCATTAAGCACGCCAGAAACTTCTATCAGTCTAAAGGTATTGAAGAGTCTGTAATCATCCTCTTCAAGGTCCTCTACGGCGTCACAGCGAAGGTTATTGACCTAGAGGGTAGACTGATCAAACCATCCTCTGCAGACTACATCAGAAGGGAGGTAGTGGTCGCTGAGCAGATCTCTGGTAATCCTTTTGGTCTGGAAGGTCAAACTATTTTTAGATCTAGTGATCTGAACACAAATGCTTCTGTTTCTGAAGTAGAAATCTTCACTAGGGATACCAAATCTTTTTACAAACTCGGTCTCTTTGTTGGATATAATGATAGAGATCTTGTAGAAGGAACTTTTATTGTTCCTGGATTCTCAAGAGTCTTAGAATCTGTCTCACCTGGTGATTCTGTTATCACAGTAGACTCTACAATCGGTTTCCCAGAGTCTGGAACTATTGTTAGTGGAAGCAATACAATCACATATACTTCCAAGAGTATCAATCAATTCTTTGGATGTAGTGGAATTACTGCAAATATTAATGTTGCTGATGATATTAGATCTGATGAAATTATCTTCGGATATGAAGATGGTGATGCAAGTAAAAAGTGTGAACTTCGTATTACTGGTGTTCTCTCAGAATTTGAGGCATTAGAAGATATTCCACTGATGGAGGTCGGTGAAGAAGTTGCTGTAAGAAATATTGGTGAGGTAATCTTCAATCCAGATAGCGATAGAACATATAAGCAAGTATTCGCCAACTCTTGGATCTACAACACAAAGTCTAGATTTGAAGTTCAGACTATTCAAGGTGGTTCATTCTTCCTTTATGAAGATGTTGATAAGGCACAATTGAGAGTTGGCGATACTGTTGATATTCTTATTGGATCTAGTAATGTTGTAGCACCTAATGGATCTGGTGCGCTAGTATCTTCAATCAATGGTAAGGAAGTAAGTTTCAGTAATATCTCTGCATTCTCACCTGTCTCAACACAATCTTATAGCATTAGAAGAAATCTGATTAAGGGTCAGAGTCTGGGAGCACCTATCAAGGAAGGAAACGATGTATATGTTGCCAATGCTCTGAATGTTTATACTGATGATTCTGAGGATTTTGGATATGTAGCATCACATTCTCTTCCTGGATATCAAATTGTTGATGAGATTATTGAATCTTCAATACCTAATGGTCTTGAAGTCAATCTTGGTGGGTACAGTGATGCATTGAAGACTTGGAAAACAATTAAATTCCCCAGTGCAGTACGATTTATCAGTGGAGATCAGATCAAATATGTTGCTGATAATCCACTTTCTGGATTAGTTTCTGGTGAGTATTACTATGTAAAAGTAATTAAATCTAATGAAGTTCAATTATACGCATCAAAATCTGCGTTAAAGACAGAAACGACTGAAAAATATCCAGATGGAGAACAACCAGTTCGCTTCATACCCAATTCTTTAGGTGGAACTCATACATTTACTCTACAGAGACACGAAGATAAGCAACTATCTTCAAACAATATTCTTAGAAAGTTCCCACTCAAACAAACACTTTCTCAACAGAAAGAGATAACCAGAAATCTTGGTAATATTGGTGTACTTGTTGATGGTGTTGAAATCAGCAGTCCCGAATCTAGGGATCAAATTTTCTTTGGACCTCTTGAAAAATTTGAAATTCTTAATGGTGGTAAGGACTATGATGTAATCAATCCACCTGGAATTACAATTAGTGTTGGGCAAGGAAGAACTGTAGGTCTCGTAACTGCACTTGTAGAGCCAGTAATTATTGGTAGTGTAAAGGAAGTTCTCGTTGATCCACAAACTTTTGATGTCCAAGATGTTCTGTCGGTAAGTATTACTGGTGGTAATGGTAGTGGATGTACATTAGAACCAATTACTGGAAAGAGATTTAGGGAAGTTGAGTTTGATAGTCGTGCTAGAACTCTTGGTGGTGGTGTTGATATTGCAGAAGAGACCATTACTTTCTTAGAGGATCACAATTTCTTTGATGGTCAAACTTTAGTCTATAATCATAACAACAATGATCCAATTTCTATTGGAAGTGCATACGATATTAATAATGCAATCAGCGGAACTTTAATCAGTGGTGACGAATATGTCGTTAAGGTAGTTAATACTAAGACAGTTAAACTTCACTTGAGTGAAGCAGATGCTCTTAATGAAGGTGTTGGTATTAATACTATTGGACTTTCTACTGCAACATCTTCTAGTGGTATTCATAAGTTTAGAACTCTTGCTACTAATAACCTTAGACAGATTAAAGTTCTTACCCCTGGTTCTGGATACACTCATAGAAAGTTAAGAGTAAAGGCATCTGGAATCTCTACAGTCTATAATACCGTATCTCATAAAGACCACGGATTTGAGACAGGTGAGACTGTTGTTTATTCTTCTACTGGAAACACTGTTGGTGGACTGAATACTACAGATCAGTATCAGATTGAAAAGATTGACTCAGATACATTTAGAGTAATCAATGTAGGTGTTGGTGGTACAGTCACTACAGATAGCGTAAGAAACAAGTATGTTGATCTTACAGACGCTGGTAGTGGATATCATATTTTCCAATATCCTCCTATTGAAGTATCTGCAAACGTTTCTTTTGGTGGAACGACTGGAACATTCACATTCACCCCGCTGATCACTGGAGAAATCACTGATGCATATCTTTATGAGTCAGGTATTGGATATGGTTCTACAACATTAAATCTTCACAAGAAACCAAGCATTTCTATTACTAAGGGTGAAGGCGCACAACTTGCACCAATCATCAATAATGGAAGAATTACTGCTGTACAAATCCTGAACAAAGGATCTGGTTATGTATCCATTCCAGAATTGGTTATTGAAGATGGTTCTAGTCCTGCAGGCACTGGAGCAATACTTAGACCTGTCATGGTTAATGGTAGAATCGATGATATTGTTGTAATTAATGAAGGTATTGGATATAGTACAAACGCAACATCCATCTATGTAAAGTCAAGAGGACTTGGTGCTAAGTTTGATTGTAGAGTTAGATCTCTTGAGATCAATGATGCCCAAAGATTCTCAGACTTCTCTAAAAATCAATCTAAGAAAATCTTCTCAAATCTTTATAAGAATGATAAAGAAGATTCCCTTGTATATGGAATCTATGGATATTCTGAAGACCTTGCAACCAATCTTGAACCACTTGATAGTAACCATTCACCAATTATTGGGTGGGCATATGATGGAAATCCAATCTATGGACCTTTTGCATATTCTGATCCAGAAAACATTCAGTCTGGTGTAAGAATTCTTGATACCAGTTATGATCTTCTGCCCAATACAGTTGAAGATAGACCAGACTTTGTTGATGGATTCTTCATTCAAGATTACAAATATACTGGAAGTGGAGACTTAGATAAGCACAATGGTCGTTTCGGTAAGACTCCAGAGTTCCCAGATGGAATTTATGCTTACTTTGTAGGTGTAACTACAACTATTACTTCTCCAACTCCTGCTGCATTTGAACCCGAATATCCATATTTCATCGGAAATACATATCGCTCTGAAGTTCTTGAAGAGAACTTTAAGTTGGATCATAAGTTTGACTTCAATAATTCAAAACTTTCTAGAAATACATTCCCATACAATGTAAATCGTCCTAGAGCGGACTATGATTTCATTAATGAAGGATATGAAAGTGCTGATCAGATCAGTCTTGTAAAGGCAGTATCTCAAGGAACTGCTGATCGCGTTGATGTTATTGATGGTGGTGTTGGATATCGTATTGGTGATAGAGTCAATTTTGATAGTGAAGGTACCAATGGTGCGGGTCTCAGAGCACAAGTATCTGAACTAGTTGGTGTTGCAATCACTTCTGTTAACACAACTCTTCAAAATTATGAGGGAGTTGTATTTGAGTGGGATAATGATAAGCAAGTATCTGCTTATAATACTCCTGGATTTGATGTCTTTAACAACGACACCGTTCTTGTTACTGGATTATCAACATCTGTAATTTCTCTTGCAGGATCTGTTAAGGTTGGTTTTAGTACAGAAGTTGTTTCTCTTGCAGGAACAATGACTGGTTATACTGCCACACCATATGGTAGATATGAAGATATCTTCCTTTCCAGAAGATTTAATAATGTTTCCATTGGAAACACAATGAAAATCGTTTCTTCTCTTGGAACAGAAGAAGTAACTATTCTCAATGATTTCAATAATGGTGTTTTAAGAGTTAAGAGACATGGAGCAGCAGGTGTTGCACATACCTATGGTAGTAGACTTGAACTCTTCAGTGATCGCATTACACTTCCAGTAAAAACTAAAGAATTTAGTTCTAAGAGAAATCAGGTAGTATTCTTCAATGGAGAACAGTCCGTTGGTGTTGGTCAGACTGCTGGTGCTGCTATTGATAGAACTTTTGATATTGGTAATACTGAGGTAACAGTCAATCTTCCACTGAGACAGATTCGTATACCAAATCATCCATTTAAGACTGGTCAAAAAGTTAAATTTGCTAAGTCTGGAAATCCAGCAGTAAATCAAATCATTGTTGGTAATGATGATAGCAATACAAATACATTCTTTATTCCTCAAGCAGTATCTGAACTTTATGTAATTGATAAAGGTAGAGATTATATCGGTCTTACCACTCAAGTTGGTCTTACCACTGCTGGAAATGGTCTTTTCTTCTACAGTGCTGGTAGTGATAACTCTGAGTATAGTCTCACAACAACATTTGATGAGTTAACTGGAGATCTTGCTAAGATCACTACTAAGATTAGTTGTGGTGCTACTCATGGACTGCAGGAAGGTGATACTATTAAGTTGAGTCTTGTTCCTAATACTATCGTTGGTCTTGGAACAACTGCAGCAGCAACTGCTGCATACAATGAAGATAAGAAACTTCTCCTTATTAATCCCACAGGAATAAATTCAACAGGTATTAGTAGTGCAAATAATACTATTACAATTCCTGATCATGGATATAAGACTGGTGATAAACTGTTCTATGAATCCATTGAAGCAGCAGAAGGTCTTGTTGCGGATGAGTCATATTATGTAATTAGAGATAGTTCTAGTACCTTTAGACTCGCTGAGACTCTTTATGAGAGCAATCCTTTAACTGAGAAGTCTATTGATATTGTTGGAACTGGTGATACCAACCACAAGTTCTCTCTGGTCAATCCACAAATTAATGTAACAAGAAATAGTGATCTTCAAATCAAGTTAGAGGATCCATCTCTTAGCGGATATGAACTTAAGATTTACAGAGAGAATGAGTTTATCAATGAATATGTTTCGTCTTATGATAGCAGAGACTTCAATGTTGTTGGTGTAGGTTCTGTTGGTATTGGAACTGCTGGTACCGCTTCACTTACGATTAAGTACTCTGAAAATGTACCATCCAAACTTTATTATGCTGTTGAGAAAGGTGGATATATCAGCACTGCAGATAAAGATGTAATTCATTACTCCGAAATCAACTATGTTGATAGCGAGTACAATGGAACTTATAATGTATTTGGAGTTGGATCAACAGTATTCAATATTTCTCCATCACAGTTACCTCTTGTTTTGGATTATCTTCCTGAACAATGTGATAAGTTAGAGTATAGAACCAAGTCTGCTAGCGCACTTAATGGATCTATTGGAAAAGTTGATATTATTTCTGAAGGATTCAACTATGAAAAACTTCCAAAACTTATTGATGTTACTACACTTAATGGACAGAATGCTAACGTTGCAGCAATCTCAACTTCGATCGGAAGAATTAAGACTATAAGATTTAGAGACATTGGATATGATTATCCTTCAGACAAGACCTTAAGACCAGAAGCAATTGTTCCACCAATTGTTAAAATCGATAACCTCGATACAATCACTGGATTTGATATTGTAAATCCAGGTGCAAGATACCTGACTGATCCAGATTTGATTGTTTGGAACGAAACTACAAATACACTTGTAGATTCAACATCTTTAGTGGCAAGTGCTCCAAACGGTGCAATTTCAGAAATTGAACAACTTGTTCCTCTGTTTGGTTTAGATTCTGAACCACATAGAATCATCGCTGTTAATAACTCAAATGGTGTTGGTATTGTCTCGATGACGACCAGTCCATTCGGTATTGCAACTTGTACACTGACAACTCCAATCCTTGGATTTACAACCACATTGTTCGCAGCAGGAGATACTGTTTTCGTTGAAGGCATTGAAATGTCTGATTCTGGAGATGGATATAACTCTGCCGATTATGATTACAAGTTCTTTAAAGTTCTCAAGTATGAGGACACCAGTCCAGCGAAACTGACTTTCCAGGTTGTTGGTGAAGATGGAGTTGGTCTTACTACCAATCCAGGTATTGCGAAGACATTCCAGTCTGGATATGCAACCATTGTTAATCGTAATGATTATCCAGATATTAGAGTAATTCAAGAAAGATCTAAGTTTATCATCAATGAAGGACTCTTTGTAGATGCTGGTGGTGGTTATGTTAATACAGATCTTTCTGTTGCTCTAGTTAGAGATGACTATATCAAGATCAAGGGCGATTTCAACTTGGTAAAAGGATCTAAGATCAAGGGTATTGTTAGTGGTACCGTTGCCGATGTAACTGATGTTGATCGTAAGAGAGCGAAGTTTAATATCGATTATGCTTCTAAACTTGATATCGGTTGGAAGAATGACATTGGTAAGATTAGTGAAGACTATCAGGTCACTCCAGATAATGATTACTATCAGAATCTTTCTTACTCAATTAAGAGTCCAATCACTTGGGGTGAGTTCTCATCTCCAGTTAACAGTATAATTCACCCAGCAGGTCTTAAGAACTTTGCTGATGTTGGTGTTACTTCTACTGGAAAATCTTCTGTAGGTCTTGCAGGATCTACAACATCAATTGTTGTTCTTGATGTTGTCTCTGAGAAGAGAGTTGATACAATCAATATGTTTGATAATGCTATTGATGACGATCCTAGACAAAGTGGAATCACTAGTTTCTTACAGTCTAACTCTTTACAGATTCAAAATAGAAAACTTACAGACTTCACTGAGTGTAGAACTAACAGAGTTCTGATTCATGATGATATTAGTAACAAGTTCTCAAGCAGAGGATTCCAAGATATCTTCGTAGAACTTGAAGAAGTTGACTTTATTGATAATCATGTAAGATACTTAATTCAAATTATTGATCCAGATACTGGTGATATTCAAGTTTCTGAACTAGTATTACAATCTTCAACTCTGAATACTTACCTCTTTACTAAGTATTCTGCTTTCAGTGATCGTTTGCTTGGTACTTTCCGTGCTGATATTGACGATACTGGAAGAAAGGTCTTAATTTTCGATCCAACTGACCCATACGATACTGATCATGACATCAAGATCCTCAAAAAAACATACCTTT
>OBOP01000006.1_pt1 | contig 15785 bp, 25 predicted proteins | sample 1535181 | NCBI WGS metagenome assembly OBOP01 (sample SAMEA3275620, study PRJEB22092) | marine metagenome | biome: Atlantic Ocean; feature: Nearshore environment, 25' water; material: water | collected 2014-06-21T10:00:00+00 | depth 0.2 m
AAGCAGGTTATGTCAGTGGAGTTACCACTTCTCTGGAAGGCCTTGTTCAAGTAGTCCATAAGCAAGATGGTCTTGCTGGTAAAGTACCCGGTATCTTTCAACTCGTCATCCCCGCAGAACTAGTAGAGGAGACACTCGATGAGTTACTACAATTTTGTAGTGAAGGAGATATTATTATTGATCATGGTAATAGCAATTTTAAGGACTCAAGGCGCAGGGCGGAACGTCTGGCAAAGTTGGGCATCCAATATATTGACTGCGGTACTAGTGGTGGTGTTTACGGTCTGGAGCGTGGATACTGTCTTATGGTTGGGGGTTCAGATACTGCAGTATCCATCTGCCGTCCAATCTTTGATTCACTCGCACCAGGTATCAGCGCCGCTCCACGGACCAATGACGGAGACAGCATTACACCTGCTGAATCAGGATGGTTACATTGTGGCGGCCCTGGAGCAGGTCATTTCGTAAAGATGGTTCATAATGGAATTGAATACGGAATCATGCAAGCATACGCAGAAGGATTTAATATCCTGCATGAAGCTAATGCTGGGGCGAAATACGTTAAGGAGGGCGATGCTGAGGTTGCTCCGATGGAAAATCCAGCAGATTACTGCTATAATATTGACTGCGCTGAGGTTGCTGAGTTATGGCGTCGTGGTAGCGTGGTTGGCAGTTGGTTGCTTGATCTTACCGCTGATGTTTTTAGGAGTGACCGAGAGTTGGATGCTTTCTCTGGGGGCGTCTCAGATAGTGGCGAAGGTCGTTGGACTGTCCATGCTGCTGTGGATCTTGGGGTACCCGCTCCTGTTATCAGTAGTGCGCTCTATGAACGTTTTAACTCGCGCCGTCTTGGTGCTTTCGCAGCCAAGGTTCTAAATGGTATGCGTTTCATGTTTGGAGGACATCACGTTAGATGATTTACTTATTTTCTAAAAAATCTTGTGGACCCTGTATGTTGGTCGATAAGTATTTGAATTCGATCAAGGATGATCGGAAGGAACACATTACCTATGTTGATCTTGAGGACGTTGGTTCTACACCATCAAAAGAAAACGTTGATCTGGCAAAGAAGTATGGTGTGACAGCAACTCCAGTTTTAGTTGCTGTAGATGATGATGGCGAATTTGAGTCTTATGTTGGTGGATTGTCCATCACTCAAAATATTCGTAAAATTTACGACAAATACGTAGACTAATGACATTCGCTAATGTTCTTACGTGGATCGCCATACCCTTTGTACTATCCACAGTATATTTCGGGTTACGAAAGGGTGAAAATAACTACTACGACTCCGACAAATACGATGGCAACGGAACCGCTCACTAAAGGCATAGTAATCTTCGGTGCAACTGGGGATTTATGCAAACGCAAATTGATCCCTGCACTACACAAACTGTGGGAGAAAAAACTTCTCCCTGAAAACTTTGTGATTACTGGTGCTTCTAGGAGAGATCCTGGTAGAGAAACATGGGTTAAATCTTTGGGTGAATATCCCGAAGAGTTTTGTCATCTTCTTGATTATGTTTCTTGTGACTTATCTGATAGGGAAAGTCTAGGACATCTTCCCACTACTGATGATACAACTTATTTCTTATCTGTTCCTCCGGAAAGATATGAATGGGCAGTAATCAATCTTAAGCACGGAGGACTACTAGATGATCCGGAAAGGTCGCGTGTGGTTATCGAGAAACCCTTTGGGCACGATTATAAATCTGCTGATCATTTACAGTCTGTGGTTAGCAGACATTTACGCGAGAAACAAGTATATCGCATTGATCATTATCTTGGTAAAGATACTGTCAATAATATTCTTGCTACACGTTTTGGGAATATACTTCTTGAACCACTTTGGAACAGGGAGTATATAGAAGAAGTTCAGATCTTTGCAACTGAGACTATTGGATGTGAAGGTCGTGCACAATATTACGATACTGCTGGTGTTGTAAGAGACATGTTGCAGAACCATATGCTTCAGGTTCTGTCTCTAATTGCCATGGATGCTCCTTGTAGAATGGACGCAAGAGAGATTCGTAGGGAAAAGACGAAGGTTCTTGCTGCAACAAGACTTGGTGAAAAGTTTGTGACGGGACAGTATGAAGGTTATCGTAAGGAAGTGGGTGTTGGCGTAGACTCACAGACTCAGACCTTTGTTGCTGGTGATCTGTATATTGATAACTGGAGATGGAAGGGTGTTCCATTCCACTTTATGACTGGTAAGAAGATGCCTTATCAGTGTGTAGAAGTTGTTGTCAAACTTAAGGCACCACCTCTTGGTTTATTTGAAGGAGAAACACCTGGTCGTATTGTGATGCGTTTGCAACCACATGCTCATCTTGATATTCAGATTGATGTAAAGTCTCCTGGACTTAGTGAACAAGTTGAGTTGGCAACTCTAACGCACAGATATCCAGATTGGTTGGGTGTTGATGGTTATGAAAAACTTTTATATGATGCGATTGAGAATGATCAATCACACTTCGTTCATTCTGAAGAAGTGTTGGAGTCTTGGAGAATTGTCAATGACTTATTGTGCACTGGTGACACTTGTCCAGTAAGAACCACTCCATTCCTCTATCATGAGGGCAATTGGGGTCCTTGTCATAAGGTAAATCAAATTACTAAATGGGATTATCCTGGATAATGTTGGATGAAGAAGAACAGAAAAAATTATTAAAGAGTTTAAGAGAACGGATTAAGCAACTTCGGATTCCCATAGAAGGTGAGGAGGAAGAAGATGACGATGATTATTATCAAAAAGGGTCAGGAATATGAATAACGAACAACAACAGCAACAGCATCCAGAATCAGAGCAAGCACCATTTCCAGAATCAGAACAACACGGACACGAACAGTCATGATTCACAACGCAGGTCATTTTGCAGCATGGGTTTTAAATAATCCTTGGACACTAGCGCCTATGTGTATAGCGTTAGTGTTTGTTCCCGTTCTTGGTATGTGGGCAGTCCACAAGTATGGTTGGGAACACTGGGAACCATTTGACAAGCACCACGACTAGTGTTATAGTATTTGAGTCGTCTCCCATAACGACTGCGGTGACCCCCTTCGGTAGGTTCAGGGTTAGCGGCGATAGGAACCTACCACACCATATATAATTCAGGTAATCTATTAAAAATAGATGGAATCAATCAACGCAGAATCTTTCATAGAGAATTGCTACGAAATTTTTGAAAGAGTCTCTTTTGGAGAAAGAATACAGATATCTACAGAGTATGGTATAATCGTCCTTGTCCCTGAGGAGGACATAGACAAGTTGGATTAAATTTAATATGAGGGACTGTCGCCTATCGGTTAAGGCCCACTGCTTATAACGGTGTGAACTGGGTTCAACTCCCAGCAGTCCTACCGGGGGTCTAGCAATCTGGTGAATGCACCGAACTCATAATTCGGCTAAGGCGAGTTCGATCCTCGCGACCCCCATGGGCAGATCATCTGTCCTACTTGACCAAATACTAAATCCATCTTATACTGTAATCGTTAACATTAAAAACAATGGCACTGACTACAAAATTCAAGACTAAGGATCTGGACATTCTACGTTCAGCAGCAAACCGAGAGATTTATCTTGACGTTAAAAATCCTAAACTCTTCAAGAAAGTTCGTCGCTTTTATGAAAATGAAGGCATTGATTTTTCTGGAGATGCTCTTGATGATTACGACATCCTCATGGATTGTCTAATCAATGATTTGGAATCCGTTGAAGTTGGGTGAGACATGGAGAGTCTTTAAAAACCCTGGTCGGAGTTTCCTCCCATAAGTCACGGACGGACTTTAACAGAACTGGTGGAGTCAATACGACCCTATTATGAGTTTCCTATTTCTCTAAAGAATAGGTGGCGTGCATGTAAGACCTCCATAAGACGGTTGGCTTGACCCCAACCGTCTTTTTCTATATAATAACCATGTTGATTTATTGTTTATGAAAGTTGCTCTAATTACTGGTATTACAGGGCAAGACGGTTCATACCTCGCAGAGTTACTGCTCACGAAGGGATATCAAGTGCATGGTATCGTGAGACGCTCTTCTCTTATTAATACCCATCGTATTGATCATATTTACGATAAGATTGTATTACATTATGGTGACCTTACAGACTCCAGTAATATTGTAAATATCATCAAGAAAGTAGAACCCGATGAGATCTACAATCTCGGTGCTCAGAGTCATGTGAAGGTATCGTTTGAAATGCCTGAGTACACTGGAATGGTGGACGGTCTTGGAACGCTCCGTGTTCTGGAGGCAGTTCGCCTTCTGGGTATGGAAGATAAAGTTCGTATCTATCAGGCATCTACTAGCGAACTGTATGGTAAAGTACAGGAGACTCCACAAACGGAGACTACACCTTTCTATCCACGCTCGCCATATGGTGTGGCAAAACTCTACGGTTTTTGGATCGTAAAAAATTATCGTGAAGCATATGGACTACACGCAAGTTCTGGAATTTTATTCAATCATGAAAGTCCCCGACGCGGAGAGACGTTTGTTACCCGCAAAATTACCCGAGGACTGCATCGAATTTCAACTGGGGAAGAAAACGTACTATTTCTTGGCAACCTCGATGCAAGACGAGACTGGGGACATGCCAAAGACTATGCAAGAGCCATGTGGATGATGCTCCAGCAAGACGAACCTGATGACTATGTTATTGCTACAGGTGAACAACATTCTGTTCGAGAATTTGTTGAGATTTCTGCGAAGCACTTTGGATTCGATCTTGAATGGATGGGTGAAGGTGAAGATGAGATTGCTCTAGATAAAAATACAAAGAAGACAATTATATCAGTACATCCTAAATATTACCGACCTACTGAGGTCGAGACATTACTGGGTGATTCATTCAAAGCGAGACATGATTTGGGTTGGGAACCCGAAGTTTCATTTGAAGAACTGGTTAAAGAAATGTGTGAAAGTGAGGGTGAGTGATGGAAAAGGATTCGAAGATTCTAGTAGCGGGTGCGAAAGGGATGGTTGGTTCAGCAATCGTCCGTAGATTAGAGAGGGAAGGATATACGGATATTTGTTGTGCACATAGAGATGAGGTAAACTTTACCAGTCAGATGCAAACAAATTACTTCTTCAAACATAATGAGTTTGATTATGTGTTTGTTGCTGCTGCTAAAGTTGGAGGTATCCTCGCCAACCGAGATTACAAAGCGGATGTCATTAATGACAATCTAATGATTCAAACCAATATCATTAGAAACGCACACAAGTTTGGTGTAAAGAAACTATTGTTCCTTGGATCCTCTTGCATCTATCCGAAGGAACCAAGACTACCAATTACAGAAGATCAATTGCTGACTGGTCCTCTGGAAACAACTAATGACGCTTATGCTGTCGCTAAGATTGCTGGAATCAAGATGTGTCAGTCATACCATGAGCAGCATGGTTTCAATGCAATTAGTGTAATGCCATGCAATCTGTATGGACCATGTGATAACTATACTCCAGAAAAGTCTCACGTACTTCCTGCTCTGATTCGTAGATTCCATGAAGCAAAAGTCAACGGTTTAGACTCTGTTACTTGCTGGGGCGATGGTTCGCCAATGCGTGAGTTTTTGTATGTTGACGACCTCGCTGATGCTTGTGTTCACTTGATGAATGTATATGATGATCCACAAAACATTGTTAATGTCGGAACAGGAATCGATGTTACCATTCGCGAATTGACTGAAACCGTTTCCTCTGTTGTTGGTTATACTGGATCTATTGAATGGGATACATCTAAACCAAATGGAACCATGAGAAAGGTCATGGATGTTTCTAGAGTCAATGATCTTGGGTGGGAAGCATCCACAGATATTCGTGAAGGTGTTGAGTTGGCGTATCAGTGGTTTAAAGATAATGTTGTCGTTTAATAGTTTGGGAAATCTGGGACGTTTGGGTAATCAAATGTTCCAGTATGCTTCATTAAAAGGTATTGCAGCGAACAGGGGATTGGAAATAACAATCCCACCACGCAGATTCTTTGGAGAAGCAGATGGAAATGTTGCAAACTCTGATGTTACAATCTACGAATCATTTAAGATTGGTGGTTTTAATACTGGATTAGCAAACCAAAGAAAGGTATCTGAATCAACATTTGGTTTCGATGAAGACTTATTTAATACCTGTGAAGACAATGTTGATCTCATTGGATACTTCCAGAACGAGAAGTATTTTGAAGGTATCGAAGATAAAATTCGAAAAGAGTTTACATTCAAATCGGAAACTATTGATCCATGTCGAGAGTTTGTATCACAGTTTGATGAATTGATTTCTCTTCACATTCGCAGAGGAGACTATACTGTGAATGTAAATCATCCAGTTCAACCCATGGAGTATTATGCTGAAGCATTAAAACTCTTACCAAAGACTGATGTGATTGTGTTCTCTGATGATCCAGATTGGTGTCATGAGCAAGAACTATTTTCCGACGATAGATTCATTGTCGCTGAAGGTAATTCTTCTGATGCTGATATGTGCCTCATGTCACTCTGTCAGTACCACATTATTGCAAACTCATCATTCTCATGGTGGGGATCATACCTTGCCAAGAGTCAAAAAACTATTGCACCTAAACTTTGGTTTGGTGATGAGTTATCAAAAACAAAGGATTGGACAACAATCTATCGAGATGGGTGGGTGGTTCTATGAGAGTCGCGGTATTCACTTCTGGATATCTTAGAACGTTTAGGTATCAATTTGAGAACAACTTTGATATCATTAGACGCGATCTTGGAAATTGTGAGATTGATTTATTCTATTCCTTCTGGAGTAAGAACCATAGATCTGATCGAATCAATGATGATTGGCATAGTAAAATTCCAGATACGTGCTTTGATAATGTAGATAAGAAAAAGATTGATGAATATCTCATTGATAGTTCTGTAACTCATTTTGAAGGAGAGATTGAAGATTACAACTTATCTGAAAGTATAATTCGATCTAGTTCCTTTCCAGAAGAAAAGAAAAGGTTGGCATCACAATATTACAAAGTAAATCGTGTGGCAACACAATTCTTCAATCCAGGATATGATTTGTATGTGACTCTACGTCCTGATGTTTTACTCAATAAATTCATTCCCAGAGAAGAAGCATTGAACATTGGAAAAAGTATTATAGTAAATGAAAATTACTGGTATAATGCTAAGTTTAATGGGACTGAATGTAACGAGTATATTTGGATTTCTACTGAAGAAAACTTTTTAGAATCTAACAGTCAGTATTGTAATCTGGAGAAGATCAGACAGCAAATCCCACACATTCATGGAGAAGCAATTACTGGACAGCATTTCAAAAATATTGGGAAGGACATTAAAACATTTAACTTTGATTACAGGGTATTCCGATGAAACTTGATCTAAGAGAAATCCCAGCAATCTACATGAACATGGAGCATCATGTAGAGAAGAGTGAGAACATGAAGAACATGCTCACTAAGATGGGATTTAAAAATATTATTAGGACTGATGGTGTTCCAGACCCCGAGAATCCAGTAGCGGGATGCTCCAAGGCACATCACAAGGCACTAACTGAGTTCAAAGCACCATTCATCCTCTTTGAAGATGACTGTGTTTTGTTTGAGGAAAATTTTAATCCAATTGTTCATCTTCCCAATGATGCTGATGCTCTTTATTTGGGAATCTCTTCATGGGGTAGAATGAATGGTCACAATGGACAGTATGTTCAGATTGACGAGTTTGAGGAGGATCCAAATCTGCTGAGAATATATAATATGCTCGGTGGTCATTCAGTTGTATATCTGAATGATTTCTACAAAGACATGTGTGCAAAGGTTGCATACCACGCTGGGTATGTTGTAAAAGATTATCAGGATGTTGGATTTGCAGAGATCCATCGTTGGTTTAATGTTTATACATTGGACAATCCAATGTTCTACCAAACAAGTAATGATCTGGGTACGGCACATAAACTGACTTCATTCCCGATGACTCAATGTATGAGTTATGAGCACTTGCAATTCTACCCCTACGCTATTCGATAATGAAAATTTGTATTTTGAATATTGCTACCAACAAATACATTCAGTTTGTTGAGCAACTCCTTGAATCTGTAGAAGAAAATTTCCTCAATGGTCACGAGATCTCTGCTCTGGTTTTTACAGACCACGAGATCGAAGAGGTATCTGATAATGTGAAGATCTCTCAGATTGATCATGAACCATGGCCTATGCCAACTCTGAAGAGGTATCACTACTTTGTCAAGGAGAAAGAGTATCTTTCACAATTTGATTATGTTTTCTACATGGATGTAGACATGAGAATCGAAGGTAAAGTTGGTGAAGAGATTCTTGGGGATCTGGTTGCAACGCAGCATCCTGGATTCTGGTTCAAGGATAAACTTCAATTTTCTTATGAACGTCGTCCCGAGTGCACTGCATACGTTGCACCGGAAGAAGGTAAAATGTATTACGCTGGTGGTTTCAATGGTGGTAAACCCGAGCACTTCTTGAAGATGGCGGAGACTATCGTTGAGAATGTAAACGCAGATGCAGACAAAGGTATTGTTGCAGTCTGGCATGATGAGTCTCATATGAATCGTTATCTCATTAATGATCCCCCAACGGTAGAACTGAATCCATCTTATTGCTATCCTGAGGCAGCACGATTCAATCCTGCTGGATGGAATGTTCCGTTCGATGCAAAGATTGTTGCTCTAGAAAAGAATCACGCTGAAGTTCGATCATGAAGTTGAATCTATGTGAACTTCCTGTTTACTATATCAACTTAGATCAGGATGAAGAAAAGAGAAAGTCTACAGAGACTCTTCTCAAACGACTGGGTTTCACTAATGTGATTAGAGTTCCAGCAATTCTCCATGAGAAGGGAAGGATTACTGGATGTGCTATGTCTCACTACCAAGTCCTTAAAGATGCAAAACCACCATTCATTATTATCGAAGATGACTGTGCTCTCAATAAGGAATTCGTATCTGAAATTGAAATCCCTGATAATGCGGATGCGCTCTACTTAGGGATATCACATTGGGGTAGATACTTAAATCATTCTGGGCCATATGTCCATACTGATAAAGTAAATGATGAAATTGTAAGAGTGTACAACATGTTGGCAACCCATGCCATTATGTACATATCAGAATCATATGTTGACATTTGTAAGAGAATCGCCTACCATTATGGGTACGAGGTAGAAGGGCACATTGACATTGGATTCGCAGAGATCCACAAACTTTATAATGTGTACTCCTTCGATGAACCTCTTCTCAGACAATATGATTGGAATGCTGTGACCACTGGAAGACTTTCTAAAGTTTCTTTGGATAAGACTAAGGGTGAATCTCTCTTCCAAAAGATTTTGGCAGCAGATGAAAACTATTATAAATTGAATCAAGAGTTCAAATCTCCAATCAAACCTCTCATTGAGATGAGAGATGTGAGTGGGATTCCTGGATATTACATACCAACGAGGATTGTTTAATGGCGAAGTGTTTAGTTACTGGAGGAGCAGGATTCATTGGATCGAATCTTGTTGATACTCTGATTGAAGAAGGTCATGAGGTTATCTGTGTAGACAACGAACACTCAGATGCACATGATCAATTTTACTATAATGAAAAAGCGCAGAACGTCACTGGAGATATCAGAAACTATCATCTGATGTCTGGTTTGATGGCGGGTGTAGACTATGTGTTTCACCTTGCTGCAGAAGCACGTATTCAACCAGCAATTCTCAATCCTATTGAGGCAGTAGATATCAATGCCAGAGGTACCTGTACGGTGCTCCAGACCGCCCGTGAGGCGGGTGTAAAGCGTGTGATGTACTCTTCGACATCATCTGCATATGGTATGAACAATTCACCTAATGTTGAAACTCAACCAGATGATTGTCTGAATCCTTATTCTATCTCTAAAGTGTGTGGTGAAAAACTTTGCCATATGTATACCCAACTGTATGGTCTACCAACAGTCACATTTAGATACTTCAATGTGTATGGTGAAAGACAACCTCTGAAAGGTCAGTATGCACCTGTAGTGGGTATCTTCCTCCGTCAACGTGCTGCTGGTCAGGCACTCACTATTGTTGGTGATGGCAATCAACGTAGAGACTTCACCTATGTTGGTGATGTTGTAAGAGCAAACATTCTTGCAGCAACCACTGAAGTTGATTTTGAAGCATTTGGTCAGGTCTATAATGTTGGAACTGGGAACAACTATTCAGTTAATCAAGTTGCTCGTATGATCTCTGATAAGACTGAGAACATTCCTCCACGTCCAGCAGAAGCAAGAGTCAGTCTTGCGAACAACCGTAAACTTAGAGAAACATTTGGTTGGGAACCAACCATGAAACTAGACGACTGGGTGGCAAAACAACCATGAAGACAAATATCTTTTTATTCACATTCAATAGACCAGATCTATTGAAGAATCAAGTTCATTCTATTAGGAAGAACTTCGTTGGAGATCATTCGATTACTGTAGTTCATGACAGTAGGGGTGATGATTTTGTTGCTGAGTTTACAGAAGAAGCGGATAGACTCAATGTAGAATATGTTCACTATGAGTCTTTCCCTGGCAGGAGTCCAAGTCAGTATCATGCGGATACTATCAACAAAGCATATGAGAACCTAATCAAAGATGATTGTTCTGGAGAAATTGCTTTGCTCTTAGACCACGATATGTTTTTGATTGATGAACTTAATCTATCAGAGACAATGGAATCTCTAGACTTGCTTGGATGTCTGCAGAATAGAGATCACGTTCGATACATTTGGCCTGGTCTGTTTGCATTTAAAGTAGATTCTGTAAGTAAGCATGGAATCAACTGTGATCCTGGTGTATTCAGAGATGGTTTAGCACTGGACACTGGTGGTGGCACTCATGTCCTACTAGAAGATCCTCAGTTGACTTTTGAGGATACTGGTGTAGAATATCCAGATACCTTTGGTGAGACTGTACTGAACGATCAGTCTGTGACCCAGGGATATGACTCTGAGTTGCACTATGGCGGAAAGTTCTTCCACTTCAGAAACTCTTGTAACTGGCATAACGGATTTAATGTTGTCAGTCATGCTAAAACTGAACTAATGACCAAAGTACTAGAGGAGATTCTGGTTGACTGATATGGACAAAAATAAATCAGCACATAAACTGAGAGGATTTGGTCCAATCTATTACACTAATCTTGATGGGCAACCAGATAGAAAGCAGTGGATGGAGTCTCAGTTTGATTACTGGGAGATCGAAGACTACACTCGTATCTCTGGTCATGATGGTCGTGAAGATGATCTGAGTGATATTATCTCTGGACGTTATCCAGAGAATATGTCTTCTGGTGAAATTGGATGTGTCACCTCACATCTCAAAGCAATCAAGCATTGGTATGAGACATCAGACTCTCCTTACGCAATCATCATGGAAGATGATTGTGATCTGAGTATCGTGAAGAACTGGAACTTCACTTGGCAAGACTTCATTGCTAGAGTTCCATATTGCTGGGATGTCATTCAACTTGCAATCATTTGTACTGGAGATATCGTTGTACCTGTCCACACAAGATTCGTCAATGACTTCAGTACAGCATGTTATGTGATTACACGTCATCATGCAGAAAAACTAATTAAGTACCACTGTCGAGGAGATAAGTATAAACTTGATAATGGTGTTCTCCCACGTCCAGTAGCGGACGATCTGATCTATAATTCTGGATGCACATACGCTACTCCCATTCTTCTGTATAAGATTCAGTTGGGATCTAGTATTCATCCAGAGCACGTTGACGTATTCCACAAACAGAGTTACGAAGGTATCAAAGGTTTCTGGGAACAGAGCGGATCAGACATGACCGTAGAACGAATCACTGCATACAATCCATACCTGGGACGGGTTACCGAACCCAACCAAGGAGCAAAGTAAGCATTTATACTTATTAATATCTTCATTTCCACACGGGGGAGTCTTGACAGACTTCCCCTTTTTGCTATATAATTGTAACAGTTCTTCACAAAAGTACAATGACGGTTACAACTAACGAGCATGGACAACAGAATCTGTTCGCACGCGAACCCCAAATGTACGTGTCCAAAACTGATGCTGAGCGTTATGGTTATGAAACCTATGCAGAGCGTGCCGAAAAACTCAACGGTCGCGTTGCTATGCTAGGATTCATCGCAGCGGTTGTCTCTTACGCAACCACTGGTAGTCTCTTCTTCTTTGGAGCATTTGGTATCTGATGGAAAACTCCCTTCTTGAAATTCTCACTTATTATGTGATTGGTGGTGCCCTTTTGATTGGTGCCCCAGGGGTATTCTTTTTTGTTGTATTCATGTCTGCCCTTCAAAATACGAAGGGTCGTATGGTTGGATACAAAGACCATAAAACTTATGGAGATTCTTCTATCTACGAGAACTCTCCAAGTGACAACACTAAGTTCTACTTAGAACTCAAAGGTTGACAAAACGCACAACCCAAAGTAAACTTTAAACTCATTCAAATTTTTTAACAATGCCTTTTAGCGTCACCCTTCGTGCTCCTGACGGTGCTGAAACTGTTGTAACGGTTGAAGACGATCAGTATATTCTGGACGCTGCTGAAGAAGCAGGCGTTGACATGAATTACTCTTGTCGCGCTGGTGCATGTTCTTCATGTGCTGGAAAAATTGTAAGTGGAACTGTAGATCAAAGCGATCAGTCTTTCCTAGACGATGACCAGATCGAAGAGGGATTTGTTCTTACATGTGTAGCATATCCCACTAGCGATTGTGTAATTGAAACTGATCAAGAAGAAAAACTTTACTAATTCAACGGAGAAATCTCATGAACGAAAGAGCAGAACGCATCAACGGTTGGGCAGCAATGCTCGGAGTCATCGCAGCAATGGGATCTTATGCTGCAACAGGACAACTAATTCCTGGTGTTTGGTGATGGCATTATTAGCACTGGCGGGTATATTAATCGGTGCCTTTGCAGGTGCTGCTTTCCTGACACAAGACGGACAATCTGAATAAGACGAATTAGACTCTCTACATAGAATGTTAGAGAGTCTTTTTTATGCCTAGGAATAAATTGACCAAAGATGAGATTCAATGCTACGTTCTGAAACTCAAGCATCAGGTAGATCACGATGCTGAGGGATTTCCAGGAGAAAAGTATCTTGTACAAAAGTATTTGAATAAAGTCTTAGACAAGATTGAAGAATATAGGGGTTGACAGGTTCGGTATGTTCGGTTATACTTAAAGTTCGAGTGTATAAATACTCATTCGTAAAGCGCATTACGAATTGTTACAGACGATCGCCTCAACTACTCGCGTCAAATCTGTGATATAATACATTCAACGTGACATGTCGAGTCACTATTCATCTGTGGGTAATCATTCCACAAGTAAAAATTAAGAGGTACAATCCATGTTCAAATCCGCAATCGCACTTGCTGCCGCTGCTCCCCTACTGGCAGCACCTGCCCTTGCAGGTCCCTACGTCAACGTCGAAGCTAATGCAGCTTGGGATGGCGATGACTACACCGGAGCAACTACTGACATCCACCTGGGCTATGAAGGCGAAGTTGGTACTGCTTCTTACTACGTCCAGGCAGGCCCAGCAATCGTAGCAACTGATGGTGCAGAGAACAGCACCCGCGTTTCTGGTAAAGCAGGTCTAGGTCTTCCTGTCTCCGATGCACTAAGTGCATATGGAGAACTCTCCTTCATCACTGATGACGGCGAATTCCTAGATGGACTAGGTGTAGGTGGTAAGTTGGGCGTCAAGTACAACTTCTGATACTAAGTCAGGATATCCTAACGACCTCCCTAAGGGGAGGTTTTTTTATGGTTAAAATTAGATTAACCTGGTTAATATATTAGGAGGTTACCTTAACCAAATCTTGGTGGACATAATCCACGGGGTAAGTTAAGATAATCAAGTACAAACATAAAGGTACAAACAAATGAAAGCATTCGCAGTTGCCCTGCTCGGATTGGCGGTTACCGCCCCGGCAATGGCAGGTCCATACGTATCCACCAAGTCCGAATTCAAGGGCGACGAGGATGGATATGGTAAAACCGTTCATCAAGCACGTATTGGTTACGGAACCAAACTTGAGAGTGGTATTAAACCTTATATTGAAGTTGGTGGTGGTCTTTCCGCTGCTGATGGTGTAGAAGTTTTTGATGGTGACTCCTTCACCGTTGCCGAAGTTGGAGCAACTATTCCCATCACTGAGTCATACTCTGCAAAGGCAAAGTTTGAGCACAAGTGGGGTCAATCTGATGCTCGCGATTGGAAGTTCGAAGTCAGCACCAAGTACAAGTTCTGATAGTAGATAAATGAAACTCAAATCACTCGCAGCAGTTGCTGCTGCCACTCCCCTGATGGTTGCCTGCGGTAGCGCAGAGAAAACTTCTTTCAAATTGAATGGTGCAGGTGCTACCTTCCCTGCTCCACTTTATAATTCCTGGTTCCAGAATATGGCACAGGAGACTGGAAACCAAGTGAACTATCAAGCAGTTGGTAGTGGATCTGGTGTTCGTCAGTATCATGCTAAGACTGTTGATTTTGGTGCCAGTGATGGTGCTGTGAGTGATGCCAAACAGAAACTGCCCATGGTGCATGTCCCCATGACTGGTGGTGCGATTGTTCCTGCTTACAACTATCCTGGTTGTGATGCCAAGATGACTCAGACTCAACTTGCTGATGTTTTCCTTGGCAAGATTACTAACTGGTCTGAGTTTGGTTGTGCAGATAAGAACATCGTTACTGTATGGCGTTCTGATGGTTCTGGTACTACCAAAGGTTTCACCAACTCTCTGTCTGCATTCTCTCCTGAGTGGAAGAAGAATGTAGGAACTGGTAAGGCAGTTGCTTGGCCAGTTGGTGTTGGTGGTAAAGGTAACTCTGGTGTTGCTGCCACTATTAAGAACCAACCTGGTTCTATTGGTTATCTGAACTATGGTTATGTGAACGGTGGTAAGTTCCAACAGGTTTCTCTTCAGAATCGTGCTGGTAACTTTGTAAAGGCAAATGCAGAAACTTCTGCTGCTGGTTTGAGTAAGATCGTTCTTGATGATCAACTTCGTGGAGCAGATCCAAATCCTGCAGGTGCCAATGCTTATCCCATTGTGTCCCTGACTTGGATTCTTGCTTATCCTGAGTCCTCTCCTGGAGTCAAGGAAACTCTTCGTTATATGTTGAGTGAAAAGTCGCAAGCTCTTTCAGATTCCTTGGGTTATGTACCTCTCCCAGAGGATCTTCGACAGAAAGCACTTGCTGCTGTTGACACCCTCAACTGAATGTAGTATACTTGGGGGATCGAGAGATCCCTCTTTTTTTATGAAAAAAAAGGCAAAAGAACTTCTCCACTGGTTTTTTGATGAAACTGATCGGGGTGAGGAGAATATTTCAAATATGACAAACCTCTATGAACTTGTCGAAAGACTTCAATATCGTCTAGAAGATATGGAGAGTGAGCACATGAATGTCATGTGTAAGATGGGAAAACTTGAGTCAAAATTAGATCTATTGATTCAGGATAAGGAAGAATGATTTTAGAACTATTGATGTCTTTGAGTCTTAATGACTATAGAGATTTGGCAAAGGCGGTTCAGGTGGAAGCAGCACCAAACACAGCAGATGAATATTGTGTTGCAGCATCTATTCTGAATCGTGTTGTATCTGATAGGTTTCCAAACACCGTGTCCGAAGTTGTCTATGCACCCATGCAATATGAGGGGATATATACAAGTAAGGCATATGTTGCTAATCCAAGACTTGTAAACAAATTAAACTCTGTACAAGGAAGGAATAATATACTAT
>OBOP01000007.1_pt1 | contig 13973 bp, 35 predicted proteins | sample 1535181 | NCBI WGS metagenome assembly OBOP01 (sample SAMEA3275620, study PRJEB22092) | marine metagenome | biome: Atlantic Ocean; feature: Nearshore environment, 25' water; material: water | collected 2014-06-21T10:00:00+00 | depth 0.2 m
ATCTAGAAGTGCAACGTATAAATATAATAATCAATGTAAAAATTATGATAAAAATACAGCCGTGGCATTTACAGGTATCACAGATATGTCTGGAACATTCTATACTCTGAAAAATCATAGAGATCCAGATAAACCAATGCTGAAAAAAGCAGATTATCTATGCGGAGGCATGGCATTTAATAAATCTTCATTAAAATATTTATTTGCAGAAGACATAACAGATGACATAAGATTGATTGGAGATGATATTGCTTTCTGCTTAAGAGCTAATAAAAATGGAATACCTGTCTATGTTTATAGACCTCAAGATAATGAGGAGGGTGACCGCCGAAGTTTAGAACACGACTCAGCCGGTATCAATCCAACGGCGACCAGTCAAGAATTCTGGGAAATTAGAACCCGAATGCTTCATAGAGAGTTAGGCTATCCATGGGGAAAAGCTTTTGAGAAAAAATTAAAAGATATTAATTAATTTTAATTCGTTTAGTTTTACATTTCTCTAATTTAGGTATACTAACTTCTAATATTCCATTCTCTACTTTTGCAGTAATTTTAGATGAATTAACGTCTCTTCCAAGCGAAAGTTCTTTATTAATTGAACATGTCATATGGTCATTTATAGCTTTTTCGCCGCGAATCTTTAATATATTATCATCTAAAGTGATATTTATATCTTCTTTACTAAGTCCTGGGACTTGGGCATGAATAACATAGTTATTTTCTTGCTCATCTAAGGTTGTCCTGTACTTATAGGAATCTAAACTGGAGTCAATCACGTTGCAAACGGTATCGTCCATCGCACTAAGCAGGTTTGCCTGCTCAAACAGTTGGTCAATTAGTGAATATTTCATATGCTTGTATATTTGCAAGCTCCGTGCCAACTTTATAGCCTTTAAAATAAACCAAAAAAGGCCGCCAAAGTGACAAAATGCTCCTTGACGACCTTTCGCGCAGTCACAATGTGACATTTGGGCGCTACGACTTATTGATCCCCAGGCCTCCAATTTAAACTCCAAAGATAACTTTGGGTTTGCACTTCTTTTAGTTTTTCCTCAGGGATATATGTAGAAGCGCTTCGGAGGTTTGTCTGAAGCGTATCTATAATAACTAGCAAATCAGCGATCTCTCGATCCTTCTGTTGGATCTGAAATTGCATACTCTTTAACCAATAGGTTTCTTGTTCATCAGCCATACCTAAAAATACACCCCGTGGATTTTTTTTGGTCGGCCCATTTGTTAATTAAAGTCAAACCCATTCGGATATTGAAAAATACCACCCCCCCGGTCGAATCGAATTTTATAGATTCCTTTCATTTCACAAAAGGGGTAGGGTTTCTGATAGGGGGAGGGGGATCGTGCAATAAAATAGTTTAATTTTCTTCTTGTGTTTCTGTGTTTAATATGTTACCTTAAGGTATGATTAAAAATGATAATAAAGTAAATGGTTTCATCGCCAAGGTCAACATCGTTGACCGCAAGAGTGGTGAAATCGTCTCGCGTAATGTAATGATGAAATGCGAACACCACGCATCCGTCGAAGATCTCAACAAAGATCTCGCAAAGTTTGGCTTGCCTCGCAAGTTCGAACTCGTCGAATGGGTTGCATAAGATGACTCAAGTTAAGGTTAGAATTCCAATGGTCTTTACAAAGGCAAGACCTCACAAGCTTAAAAACAAAGTGCTTCCACGCAAAGCAAAGCACAAAAAAAAATGCCTTTGCTGAAACTTTTTTCTTGCAATAATACGAAAACTCTATACTATACAAACTATGAATAACGAAAATAATATCGAACTTATCGCTAAAGCCGTTGAACTTGCTAACGCAAACAACAACAAAGTTACAGGTCGCTTTGCCGACTTGCTCGCTGACCTCGAAGAGGAAATCGCCAACGAAGAATTTACCCTTGAGCATGGCATCCAACACGCATCCGAGCGTGACATTGAAGACGAATTCACTTCGCTCGACTCTGTCGAAGCAGAAGAGGATGAAGACTTTGACAATGACGAAAATCTCGTAGACATGGATTGCGTAAGCGGTGCAATGCGTGAAATCTTCGAATCCTAAACCATAAACAGAAAGGCTAATATGTACATCCTTAAATCTATCCTCAATCAAGCAGGTGCTGTTTGGCAAGTTGAATCCATAGCGTTACGCAGGCGTGACGCTGAGCGTCTCCTACGCTCTCGCATGAAGCATAACGACGGTTCGCGTCGTTATGGGCTTTTCGCTGTTAACCCTAACGCCTAAGACCATGAGCGAATACAACGGTTGGGCAAATTGGGCAACATGGAATGTTGCCCTGTGGTTAGGTAACGACGAGAACTTATACAAGCTTGCTAGGCGTTTTGTGCAATACAAAGATCTAGCTAATCATCTAGTAGAATCGGGCACATACAATACGCCCGACGGGGCAGGCTACCAAGACCCCGACTTGGACACCTATGCCCTCGACGAATGGCTCATGGAAGAGTTCTAAACTCCTAATAGTCAAAGACTTAGGGGCCGGCAGGCCTAGGCCGGCCATGCTATAACTCTATAATATACAACAACTTACAATGATAAAATAATGCAATAAAATAGTTGAATTTTAGGCTTGTGTTTTGGCTATAATCTGTTACATTGTATGTATGACTACTAAAGAAATAGAAAGAGAAATACTCACACTACAAACCGCCCTTGCTGAGTGCATACTTAGCGACTCTCAACGCGTTGCAATACGCAATGAGCTTGGGCAACTACAAGACGAGCTTTCTTTGAGAGAGTTCGACGAGCAGCCCGACATTGATTGGGGCTACCACTCACAATACGAGTAAATAAACCTTGACTTCTTAAAATATAAATCTATAATAAAGCTTATGTTTAAAAATAAAAAATTCATCGCAAGTGTTAATCTCTATTCTTTAAAAGAAGATCCTCAGGAGCTTACGCCATTCTTTAACACTCATACACAAACCATCATCCCTATGCGTGGCTTTCATCACACTTTGGACTTTGTAGCAAAAGATAAGCAAGAAGTCAGAAGGCGTACTCAAAAAGTCGTAAAAGAAACGCAATCTCACCTTAAATACGGCGAAGACTACTTTTACCACATCGACCAAATATGGGAAAAATAATTTAAAAAAAACTTGACTTTTACCAAAAACTTTTATAGATTAGTTACATGATAAAGATAATACAAAACCCAAACTTCAAACAATGGTTCAATATCGTTCTCAACGGCAAGCTCGTTGACAACGCAAAATCTCACGCACAAGCAATGAGAATCGCAAGCAAACTTGAATCTCAAGTTCAAGATCTTCGCGAGCCAATCAGAACAGGTGCAAGAATCTCCCTTTAATATGAGTCATCCAAATACAGAAGAACAATACCCCGAAATCGAAATGGGGTTATCACTATCCAAAGCCGAAGGTAATCTCAACTTCTTGGCTCAAATCTCAAACTCTCCGAGTTGGGGCGGTTCAATGACTCAAGGTCAGGCGATCCTTGACGCTTTGCACGCTGTGCAAGAAGCTCGCAAGAAGCTCCAAACTATACTATACGAACAACGCAAAAAATAACACTATGATCGAAGTTATACTATTCTCTCCTTGGCTTATCGTATTCTACATGATGTGGAAAGACTTATCAGAAGAAGAACAAGACTGGTAAACTCTTAATAATCAAAGACTTACAGGCCGGCGGGCCTAGGCCGGCTGTGCCGGAAGTCTCTAAGAATCAGAGACTTACAATAGAAAAAAAAGTAAAAAAAATTAAAAAAGTTCTTGACTTTTAGTGATTTTCTTGCTATGTTGTTTATATGATAAAGATTGATACAACACAACTAACAGAGAGAGAAAAGATTTTACTTAAGTTTGTAATAGCTAAAAAAAAGTAAAATAAAACTTGACTTTTAATAAAAATTTTAATAGATTGTAAATATGATGACAAAAACACAAGAAATAAAATTCGACATCCAACGCCTCGAAAGTCGCCTCGAAAGCGATCACTTTGACCACGAACTTCGTAAGTTCGTTCCTGCAACAGGCGAAACCCGTGATTGGATTCTTGCGAGCATCCAAAGCCTCAAGGCTAGACTTCCCGAAGCTCGCCACGAAGATCAAGTTCGTGCTTTTGGTTGGAAATCAGTTGAAAGAAACGCTTGACATTTAAACTCAAAACTGCATAATAAGACTTATGATTAATGTTGATAAAAACCCAAACTTTTCAAATTGGTTCGATATTCGCCTCTTTGGAAAACTCGTAGATAACGCAAAGACTCACGCTAAAGCCATGAAAAAGGCAAAACAATTACAAATCAAAACACAAGCTCCAATACTCTCAAACCATGGATAAAATAAAAGAACTTAAAGAACTAATTCGAGTACTCACACCAAATGCGGAAGCAGGACACATCCAAAGCCAGCAAATGGTCATTAATGCAGAAATTGAACTTGAGGAGATCCTCGACAATATAAAAGCCCAAGAAACTTTTATGAAGTTTTTGCTTGCAAAACCCAAAGATAATTCTTAATATAAAATAATATGAGAAAAGTAACACAACAAATCAAACAAGCTTTTGAATCTCGCCAACCTTTGACAGTTGGCAACACTCGCACGGACGGCAACACCGTTTGGTTGCATGGCAACGCTATAATCAAGCGTGACGCAAGCGGGTTTGTGATATGGTCGCTGGCTGGCTGGAATACTCCAACAACTCGCGAGCGAGTCAACGGAATAGTCAATGCCGGAGTTCATCAGGTCAACTTTGAGCCTGTACTAAACGGTCACATCATTAACCCATCCGATTGGTTTGCCGTGCAAAATCAAAATGTCGAGGCTCTTGTGTTCTAAGTAGCACATAGCCAAAGACTTGCGGCATTCGCCGCCTAGTTAAAATAGAATTGTGCAATAAAATAGTTGAAAGTTTTTCTTGACTTTTGGCGTTTTATATGCGATAGTAAGGTATGATTAAAGATAAAATACAAGTTAGAATTAAAAAATGGTCAACGCATTGGTCTGTCAAGATCTTCGATACAGGCACCGATTACCCACGGGTTCGGACTGCCTCAAGTCTTTCACATCTTAGAACCATCAAAAGAGAAGAGAATCTAAACTCTCCTCGCTTCAATGTAGTGACTCAACACTAAATTAGCTTGACTTTTAGAATTGAAAACCTTATAGTTGTATCATGTCAGAATTAAATAAACCACAACCAAGACTCCAAAAAATTACAAATGTAATGCGAAAAGCTCGCTTGGAAAAACGCCAAACATGGATTCTCAGCAGGATCATTGACATTTGGGATGCTGAAGCAATGCGTATCATAAACAAATAGTTATGGAATTAGTTATTCTTTTAATCGGATTGGGTGTCACTTGTGTTTGCAAAGAATTGATCTATCCTACTTTATCTTAATCATCGGGCTTGGAGGGGTGGACTGCGACGCAGAAAACCCCTCCTTAAGTCTTTGATCTTTAGAGACTTACGCAAAACCCAACCTAGGCGATCAGTTACGTAAGTCGTTGATAATAAAAATGTTATGGAATTTTCTGTGGTAAAAATATACTATTTACTATTTGTCTATTTATCATTATTCTATTTGCGTGGCAATTTTTCGCCTATATACAATCTGCATAGGCATACAACTTTCCTTCTTTATAATTAGCTTTTCGTGTTATATCTATAAAGTTTTTTGATTTGATGTTTGCTTCCACGCAAGCCCTGCCCAATACCTTCTCATCATTTTCTAATACTCTTAAAGCACAAACCTCGGCAATGAGTGGGATTTTGTCATTGGATAAAGTTAGAATGAATTTAGTTTTTTTCATAATATAATTATATAATGGCTTGAATTAAGAGTCAATACCTTCTTGGACAAAACCTGTTTCATCTTTCTTTGCCATACCTTTTTCGATAAGCCCAACGACAACACCTTTTTTGTCGAGGAAACGCAAGTCTGTTTCATCACCATTAACAACTTCGTAACCTTTCCAAGTTTTTGGAAGTTGATTGCGAAACACCACGGCAACATTGCCACCCATAGCAAGAACCATTTCGCATTTCTTATCATTGTTTTCCGAACGAGAAAAAGTCAAATGATAATTTGAAGGAAATTTTTCCTCATCTTTAGTAAAAGGCTTGCCAAGAAAAGCACACATTCTCTTGAATGACTTTGTATAATCATAGAATTGCTCTGCACAGAAGTATTCAAAAATGTTATAGTTTGGATCTTTCATGTAAACATCTTCCCATGCAATGTCACTTGTAAGGTTGAGACGGAAAACCGCTTTCATTTCTTTCTTGTTTGCGGATTTGATTGTCGAAGCGATTTCTCTACAAAGCTTAATCATGAAATCTTTTTTCTGTTCAAAGAATAGTTTTGTCTTGGCGACTCGTGATTGCTGAACAGAATTCATTTGCCCACGACCTGCTGTGTTGAGACAAGAGGCGGTACATCCTTTTGAACGCCATTGGCAAACTTCGTAGCCCGCAAGATTTGCTGGGGCAAGGTGAATTCCTTTTGTGATGTAACCCATTTTTTCTCCTTTGAGAATTTTTTGATTACCTGATGTGAGAAGTGTTGTTTTAATCATGATACTATACTAATAAAAATAAATTAACTTGTCAACCCTTAATAACGATCAACTAAAACTTTATCTTGATAAAGTTTGCAGAAGCTTGCGAAGTATCTTGTCTTCTTGTTTTCAACATCTACAAAAGAATGATACTTGTAAGGGTTATATGTAATCTCGATCATGTCAACCCATCCATGCCATACTTCCATCATGGGAAAACGAAGGTAACCCAAAATGCCGGCATGAACATTTTTGCTCTTTTCTCGAATCACACGCTCTCGACCTTTTTGATTAACTCTCATTACCGCTGAATATATGCAAATTGGTGAACCATCTGAATGAGCTTTGACTAGCCCATCCTGGCGAATGCTCCAGCAATTCTTGTGAAGGTTTTTATATACGAACACCTTGCGGTCATAGTCGATGTCGTAGCGAGAGTCTGGTTTTGTTCTAATCATAACTATATGCTATCAGCTTGAAGGTTTAATGTCAACACTTAATTTTAAACACTTGACAATCAAAGACTTACAAATCATTTTGCCTAGGCCCCGCCGGCCCGCAAGTCATTGATCTGCAATAAGTTAAGACACAAAAAAAACCCTCGGTTTCCCGAGGGTTTAAAGCAAGAGCTTTGGTTAGCTTCTTGAGCGTTTAAAATAACGCTCGGCAACCTTAGCCCTCACAACCATAGAGCGGTCAACTCTACGCTCGCCTCCGTTTGTATCACGGAAGCGAATGACTTTAGAATTGTAGTCATGAACTTTAGCTGAATAAAGCTCACGCTTCAGACCATTTTTAAGAAGGACAGAAACAAATCGTCCTTTGCGTTTATCGAGTACTTCGTTTAAGTTACGGCATTTCATAATAATATATCCTTTTTTAGTGTTAAATTAAGCGATTGAGAGTTCTTCTTTTTCGATTCCTGCGATAGGATCGAAAGCATTGTGAAAAATTTCTGAGCGTTTGGGCAAGTGCATGACATTTCTACCCTTGCTTACTTCAGTAAAAGCATTGTACAATGAATTGAGATTGCGATCTTGGAAAACTTTATGATCGGAATTTTTCCATTGCTCCCATGCTTGGGCAAGTGTGGATTGACCGATCAAATTGGTTTTGATTCCTGCTTCGTACACATCAAATATAAGATGCTGAGCTTCACGATCGTTTAGTGCAACTTCTTTGTAAGATGCAACTCTGTCATTTTGACGAGTCCACATCGGTATAAGATACTCTGTGATTTTTTGCACTCGATCAACAAGTTCTTTATGAACCTCGCCAATATGCTTGCGAGTAAAGACAACTTCATTGTGAAAAATAAGATTGTCACAGATAAATGGTGCATCACCTGCACATAAACCTGCTGCGAAAAGTTTATCATGGGAATTTCTCATGCCCACAACGCAACCACGCTCACCGCCATTGTCGGAAAGGTCTGCATGATTGACTTGAAACATTCCGAAGTAATGCTCGCCACCTTTGGTGACATTATGGCATTCGTTAAGAATCTCGAAGCCTTTATCTTCAAGAGTGTTTCGAGTTGTATCCACAACTTTTGAGTGGGCAATCGGTTTCCAACGATTGGTCTCTTTTGGAGTTGGGACTCTGCGAACATCTTCCATGCTCACAATGCTTGATCTGTTTCCGCAAATGCGAAGGTTAAGACGAGGAGTTTCTTGAGTTGTATCTAACATAATTTTTTAAGTTTAGGATTTTCTGATTGTTATAATATAAGTATAAGTGAATATATATAAAAAGTCAAGCATTAATTTTTCCAATCTTGAGATAAATCTCCGTTTTGTAAATCATCGTAAGCTTGAGCTTTCTCGCCTAAAATCTTTATGGCGTTTGCAACAAGACCAAGAGTCATTTGGTCGTCGCCCGAAAGTTTGTCGTGCATAGGTTGAATAAGGATAGTGGCGATTTGCTCCATGATTGCCTCAACAACCACGCTAGCATTTACATCGTCATCTGATTGGTATTCTTCATTAATTATCATACATATAATTATGACAGAACGGGTTTAAATTGCAAGCATAAAATCACTAATAAATACATTTTTTTTGTTACTTAAATGCTTGTCTATCATAGACTTCCGGCACGGCCGGCCTAGGGCCAAAATCCCCCAAGTCATTGGGGGATAATGGTTTAGGAGGGGAGAATTAGAAAACCCTTTTCTCTAACTTGTATAACTTCTCAAGTAGAGAATCGTGCAATTTCCTCTTCTCAATAAACTCTTCGCAATAAGATTCTGTCACCTCTGCGAGCATTAGCTCATAACCAAGTTGACGAATTTGTTTTTTAAGTGATGATGCAGTCATGTAATTAAGCCCTTTCTAATGCTACGACTCTGTCGTAACGGAATGAACGCACTCCGTGGCGATTGTGGCAATAAGAACGAAAGCCCACAATTTGCTTGCCTTCGCGATTGTTGCCGAATTCATAAGCATATGATGGCTTGTTGATGGTGTATCGTTCGGTTCTTCCGTCAAGTGTGCGATATACAACTTGATACTTAGGAGAGAACAGGTTTTTGATCTTCTGAATTAACTTCATTGTCTTGATTCCTTTTGTTGAGGATTGATGATTGTTGGTTAAGGATTTCTTGAGCTTCTTGTTCGCTCTCGAAATGTAAAGTGATTAAATCGGGGTGTTCATTCTCACCTCGAATATACCACGAAGGCAAAAGCTCCTCGAAATATAATTCCCACAGACCTGAATCTTGGTCGTAGGAGGCTTTATCTTCAAGCGAAGGTAATTCGCAGTTTGCTTCAATATAATCTAACATGATATAAATATAGTATAGTTTGAATTAAATGTCAAGCGTTATAAATCGCTTTTTCCATTTCCACATCGTGAGTGGGAGGATTAAGCAAGTCGCCAAGTTTATCATAAACTTTTTGCTTTGATCCTGTAAGACCTGTTTCTTGTTTTATGATCGCATAAGCTGATTGACCTCTGCGGTTCATTCCAAGAATTTCAAGCTTGAGCATTTTGTGAAGAGTGCGGAGTCTAAACTCTGCGATTTGATTTTGGTTTGTTAACATAGTGTGTGTGTTTTATAGTTCTGCTGATTGAAAAGATGATTCTATTCTACGCTCATCTCGGTATGCTGTCAAGTCTCTAATGACATCTTCTAAAGATTCATCAAACGATTGAAATGCACTTCCCTTTGGGAACTTATCGGGGTTGCGTAGCTGTTGATCGAGGCAGACTGTGGATGTTGGATCCGACCATGCAAAATTGCCGTCTACAATGTTTGAAACTATGTCTCTTGCTTGTCTGTATTCTTCTTCTGTCATTTTACTTACTCCAATCTACTGTGTTAATATCCTCTTCGCCTTGACCAAAAATCATCTCAAAAATTGCAATGATTTCTCGTGGAGATAGGATAGGAAGGTTTTCACTGATTTCTTTAAGAAGTTGTGTTTTCGTTGTCATGATATAATACTAAACTAATAAAGATTAGCTGTCAAGCCCTAATTCTCTTCTATATTCTTTTTTTGATTCTTTAAGCTCGTCGAGCCAATACGCTCCTTCGCTTTGAACCTTTGACATGATATAAGAAACTTGCTGAGGAGATTGCCAACCTGCAACATCATCTGAAGGAGACAAGGGAACCATGTCATTTTTATAGAAGACCGCAACTTCATAAAGGTCATCACCGACATTACCATACAAGCCTTGTCCCTTGTCATTGTTAGCCACGACAGAAATTGAAAAGTGATTTCCCAAATCAAGTACGGCTTGAACTCCGTCTGCATGACGATGAGGTTTAAAATCAAGATCGTTAAAATCTAGCATAGAAGGTTGTGGATTGAATTGTGAGATTGAGTTTGGTATATCGTAATTAATCATGTATATATACTAAGGCAAGAACAGCATCGTGTCAATACTTTTTTTTACTTTTGTCCTAAGTCTTTGGTTTTCAAAGACTTCCGGCATCTTCAGCCTAGGGGAAAAATTTCATAAGTCGTTGATACTCAGTGCGTTGGGTGGCGCTCTCTGCTTAATATATATTATTTGGTTATTTGGTATTTCCATATTTGTCATTTACGTATTTGGCGTTTTAGTCATTCCAAGATTCGAATGCTAGCTTTATGCCCATTACTGTACCCATAGTTATGATTATTAGTAGTTCCAAATTATTGTGTCTTCGAGTACTGTTTCCAGATTTCTAAATCCAAATCAGTTACTGATTTGCCGAGTTGGCGTGCCAGACCTTTAAATACATTAGCATAGTAGTTGTATATGCCTACATTCTGAGGGGTTGACTTTGGGGCTAAGCTATAACCCTGATCTCGCAGCCACTGTAGAATGTGAGTGTCAAGCATAGGTTCGTCAAAATCCTCACGACTGTGAGATAGAAAGAACCTTGCTGTTTTAAGCCCGACGCCTCTGACCTGCATCAGGCGAGGCAATGTAACTGCCCTAAGGTCTCCTAGGGCAAGGACATCCTTGTAGCTATTGTAGCGTTGTCTATAAGGGCTAATCGCCGCCCAATGTAAGACCTCCTGTAGCTTGCCATCAGATTCTAGTGCACGAATAGCATCAAATGGAGAATCTTTGCCTGAGATATCTTTTGCCCTTTCTAGAAACACTTCTAGCTTTGGAGCCTCAACTGCAGACTTTTTACCTGCGACATTAATACAAAATAATAAAAACTCCTGTAATTCAGATTGAGTTCGATTATAGTTAGTTACTTCTGCTGGATTTATCATAGTATAATACTAATTAAGTTAAGAATAAAGGTCAAGATAAATAATCATTTACCATATAATCATTATATAAGCATTGATCAATATATCTATCTAAGAATTTTAATTGTTGTTTAGCTTTTAGAGGTAAATTTCTTTTCAATAATAATCTAATTAATTCAACTCTACTTTGTACTTCTTGTCTTTGAGCATAATCCATTCTATGTTCATTATCATATACTCTATCATCTATATCTAATAGACCTAATTCAACTGCATTGTGTTCTGCCTGATACTTCATAATATATTTTAATTAGTGGTTATATGTAAAGCTTCACGAAGATTGTTGCAATCCTTGGCAGATAGAAATACCTCTCTGCAATAGTCAAGGTTCTCTCGTTCGACTCTCTCGATGGTTTCAATTGCTTGCCATACAGGAACTCGTTCACGAGGCAATCCACCCCATTTAATGACCACCTTCATGTGAGGAAAGTGTTCGTTAAGCTCTGCGAGTTGAGCCGAGTTAATGTATCCGTAATGTGATAGTATGTCTTTTAATGTCTTCATGCTATCATAGTAGACTAGGTGATCGATCTTGTCAAATAAAAAAACCCCCACCTCGAAAGATGGGGGTTTTTAGATTGCTAGGCTTTTATTGAGTTACCTAACAGGCGATGATAGTCACTAGAGGCAACACACAACCTCCGCATATTTGCCTATGAAATAGGTGTGGGGGAGGACTACTGAATACCTCCAACTTTTCGGCGTGAACATCAGTTCATGGATTACCTACTTCGAACTACAGACTAGACTTGGTATTTGTCATTCGGCTCATCCGATTGGACTCTACCGTCCCCACCACAGGGATCTGCATACCTTAACCCGCTCACGACAGGTTATTTCGAGTCACCCACAGGAAGGATTATAAGCCCTTCCAAAGTGTTAAAAAAATGTTAAAGATCAATTATATTTTATTTGATTGAGTTTCTTTCTCAATTGTTATGTATTAATAATACTATATATTTCGTTATTTGTCAATAGTATTTTTTGCAGATATTGTTTTTTCTTCAGGAGTAATATCTTCAAAGTCTTCTTCGGGTATTCTAGGTGTTTCTAAACCCGCAAATGGTGGTTGGTCAGCAAGTTCAATTCTTGTAACTTCACTATCCACAGATTGTATGTCCACACACTCATCATCTGTAACCTCGCCCGAATCCATTATCTGTTTCACATGATCTTCATCCTCGGCTTCAATAACAAACTTGCCAAGGTGAGTCATTTTAACAAATACATTATATTTAGGCATGACTACGCACCCCCGATCTGATTGCTCGTTGAGCCATTTTCTCTTTTTGCTTTTGCTCGGCTTTTTCTGCCAACCAAGTATGATAATATATGCTATCTTCGGGAATAGAACCGAAGTTTGCAAACTTTCCATTTCTAGCATAATGTCCGTTTTGGACTTTGCTCATTACTTCTGATGCTCTTGCGTTTTTTGCGATACTCATAATTATATTTTAATTAGTATTATTATTTATTTTGTAAAATTCTAGCTATTAAATGTAATGCTTCTGTATTCTTATCTATTGATGATCTTATATCATCTAAATAACCATTAGTCATTTGTGCTTGGTCTTCTATCTTATCTCCTAGAAAACCTATGTGTTGCACAAGCTCGGATGTATTACCGCTCATGTACATAGTTAAGTTAGATACCTCATCCGCAAGGTTGCGTTGCTTGCGGAGCGTTTCAAGAGTGCTTTTAATTGCTGTCATGGTTTAAATATAGCAAATGATTTTTGATGTGTCAAGCCTTTTTTACAAGACTTTCCCTCCAACTCTATATACTGACCATGTTTCTTCATCCTTGTATTGGCTTAGTCGGAAGTTGTTGTCTGTTTCTGCCCAATCGACTGCACCTTGTAGTGTGCGGAAGTACAAAGGCGGTTCACTAGGACTCGAATCATCTACGAGCATATAAACTCCCTCTGCGAGATCGCATGGATGCGTGTTCTTTTCGTTTTCGACTTGAGCTTTATACTCAAGGTATTCAATTTGTTCTTGGCAATAATTCATGTATATAAGTATGAGACAATCTGTCGATCTTGTCAACACTTTTTTTTAATATGTCGATTTTTTTCGATTTTATCGACATAAATGCTTGATATATATGGCATAATAGTTTTATTTGAACTTATTTGGCTCAAATTCAATCTTAATTTGGTTTATTGCTTGATATATAATGCAATATTAAGCTTCCCACAAGTACATATCATTACCTGTTAATCTTCTGCTATATTTATTAAGACTAAAACCATTCATTATTTCAATTAAATCATTTATATTTTTATTTTCATAAATTAATATAATTTCATCAATTGTTTTATCAATTATTTCTAGTTTATATTGCCCTGTCTTTGGTGCTATATATTTATTTGGCTCTAATTCAATCATGATTGCTTTACTCCGAAGATTTTACCGCTCGCACAACGCTTATCTTCCTGATAATCGTTGATATAATAGTTATTTGTGAATATATCATTAACATTTGCACCATTATTTGTTAATTTATTTAAATCAGTTATTATATTTTCAATAGTGTCGCCTGTTATTGATGTATCGGCTTTAATATCATTATATATGTTCTCGTCGCCGTATCTTTATCCACCTGATTCTCACTCGCGTGACCACCCCTAACGCCTCCTCCACCTTTCCTGACCAGCC
>OBOP01000008.1_pt1 | contig 13728 bp, 11 predicted proteins | sample 1535181 | NCBI WGS metagenome assembly OBOP01 (sample SAMEA3275620, study PRJEB22092) | marine metagenome | biome: Atlantic Ocean; feature: Nearshore environment, 25' water; material: water | collected 2014-06-21T10:00:00+00 | depth 0.2 m
TTCTGGTGTGAACTGAGAGACAATGGTCGAACATTGCGTGATCGACTTGTTCAGTTAAAGTATCGTCATCCCGAACCAGTATCCGCAAAGATTCTATTTCTAGATGCAAAGGAGAAGGTAAACGATGGATTTATATCCAATACGGATCGTGCTGTCGCTTTCTATATTGTTAACAAGTGCTCTTTTTCTGGTCTCACTGAGTCCTCCTCATTCTCAAAGCAGGCATCAGAAAATAATTTCTCAATGCGAGGCATTGATAAACTCCTTGGATACACACAAATAATCAAGGATTGGAAAATTACCAATATCAGTTACGAAGAACTTCTTACTGATAGTAAAGAGACTTTTACTTATCTTGATCCACCATACGATATCAAAGATAATCTGTATGGAAACAAAGGTGGTATGCATAAGAGATTCGATCATGACGACTTTGCTTCCGATTGTGATCGGTATGTTGGTCCTCAACTCATATCTTATAATTCATCTCAGTTAGTTAAAGAACGTTTCCAAGACTATCAAACTGGAGAGTTTGATTTGACTTATACCATGCGCTCCGTTGGAGAGTACATGAGAGAACAAAAAGATCGCAAGGAACTTTTACTTTTTAATTATGGAATTGAAGGATTGGTTGAACAGCATCAATCAGACTAAAGAGAATCTGATTGACGAAGATCCATCACTTGAAAAAGAGTTTCCTCCTTATATCGTTAACCGTTGTTTCTCTGGACATCTTGATGCGATTATGTTCGCAAATGAGATGAATCAGTATCATTTTCTTCCAAAGAAACTTCAATATGACTTTTATCTAAATAGTCTCAGGAAAAAGAAGAGATTTTCTCCCTGGCTCCGACAAGATAAAATCAAAGACCTTGATTATGTCAAACGTTATTATGGTTATAGTAATGAAAAGGCAAAGCAAGCTTTGAAGATTCTCACAGAAGAACAACTTAACGTTATTAAAGCTAAATTTGATACTGGAGGAAAAAGATGAGCGTGGTTCAAGAACCCGAAGTGAAGTGGACACCCGAACAAATGGTAGAAGTGGTTCTTAATGAACCAGATGACTTTTTGAAGGTCCGTGAAACTTTGACTCGCATCGGAGTGGCGTCAAGGAAGGAAAAGAAAATCTATCAGTCCTGCCACATTTTACACAAACAAGGTAGATACTACCTTGTTCATTTCAAAGAATTGTTTGCTCTGGACGGCAAGCACGCTAACCTGACGGTTAATGATGTTCAGAGACGTAATCGCATCGCTCAACTGCTTGCAGACTGGGGACTTATTGGTATCGTAGATGTCACTAAGATTCAAGATATCGCTCCGCTTAATCAGATTAAGGTACTTGCTTATAAAGACAAGCAAGACTGGATTCTTGAAACTAAGTACAATATTGGGGCGAAGAAGAAAAAGGTAGAAGCAGAATAAATATCTAAAAAGGCAGTAAAATGTCTCACAGATCTGCTATCTTAATAGACAATTTTCTTCCAGAAGATACATTCAACAGCATAGCATTGAAAGTTGCTCAATCTCCTGCTTATAGAGATGGCAAAGTTCATGACTATGTTAGAGATGACTTTTGGAAGAAAGTTACTTTATTAGTTCTTGCTAGAATGACTGAGATTGGTCTGCACAGAGACCACTTTTTTGCTGCAACAGAGATAACAAACTTTTCATATAATCAGTTTCGCCCACAAAACTATGGGCATGGAAACTTTAATGGACCACATATGGATAATGGTTCATATGTTTATTACATTCACCCTCACTGGGATGAGAACTGGGAGGGTAAGTTAAAACTTACTGAAGCGGTAGAAGAACAATATAGGAACGGTATTCATGCCACTCCAAACAGATTTATTTGGATGAATCCAGATGTGATTCATGATGTAACTACAACATCTCCTGATGCGGAACATGCTAGGGTAACCAACTTGGGATTCCAAGGTGGGTGTTTCGATGAAAATCCAGTTGGAGTAGATTACATAAATATTTTTACTAACTGAATTAGTGTCTTATAGTGGCAAGGAATAAGTTCAAGGCAGCATTAAATCATATCAAGTCTACAGATGTGGACGAAAAAATTCAGCGTCTTAACGAAGCTCCTACTAATAATATGAGTGGAGTTTATGATCTTAGTCCTAGAGGGCAAAGATATGGTGAAAAAAATCCTGAGAAGACATTTTATGCTAATTTAGATGGAAGTTGGCCACCTGGAGTTCCAGGAACTCCTGGAGAAAGGAAGTATGTAAGACCTATTGGATATTGGGAAGAAGGACCTGGAGCAACTCCTTCTGTTCAGCATGATGAGATTATTGAACTTGATTTTTCATATGATACTCAAACTGAAGATCCAAGAAATACAAAGACTCTGATTGATGAAACTACTGGGCGTGTGAAAACTGAACTTCCACCTAATAGTAGAAGTTTTATTTTAGGTCCTCTTGTTGACTTGTATTTCCATAATCATAGTAATGATAATCGTACATATGTTGGATATATCCAGAAAGACACTAGAGAATTTGTTCTGCTTGGATATGTTCACGGTAGATGGGGAAATGATAATAATGGTAATTTAATTTACCAAGATGGATTTACAACTGGGCGTATTTGGAATGGAGCGGAAAGTGGCTTTGTAGCGACTAATCCCAATTTTACATTTGACATGCTTCAGTGGCATCATGAAAGACTTAAGGAAGGGAAGTTTGTAAAGAACGTTTCTTTTTTCAATTCTGGTGGAACTCCTGTCATAAGTGGTGGTGGTGGAACTGGGCAACCAGCAGGAACTACTCAGGGTAATGTTAGTGGTACTCCTACAAGTGGTGATGCTGGTAATAATGGAGATGCTGACCAAACTCATGGATCTGGTGGAAATCCAGATATTGGAACTACGCAGAATGATCCTATTGGTGGAGATCAGGAAGATGCAGGATTCCCTTGGGATTTAATTAATAAGGCGATGGAGGCAGGTGAAGACGCCTTCAATGCATTAATGAATATGACTCCAGGGCAAAAGGCAGAACTTGCCATGACTGCTCTGAATATTGGTCTTGATATTGCTGCTGTTGCTGGTATTCTTTTCCCAGAACCAGGAACGACTGCTGCTGGTCTTGCTAGAATGGCTACTCGTCTTGGATTCAAGGCTGGTAGTGCTGCTATGAAGGGTGCTAGAGCAGGAAGAGCAATTGGTAGAGGTGTTGCTCAAAGTGCTAGAAATAGAGCAGCAAGAGGTGCTGCAAATCCATTTGGACAACGTGCTGTTCGCTCTGGTGCTGCTGGAAGGCAAAGAGTTCCTGTTTATTCTGGACGCTCTGGAACTGGTCCAATGAGGAATGCTCCAGGGAGAACTGCGTATGCTTCTCCTGATAGATCTACTGCGGGAAGATTTGCTCAAAGTAATCAATATACAAAAGGTACTTCTTCAAAACCAAGTGGCGGAACTGTTTACAGTGGTTCTCTTCCGCAGAGATATATTGATAAGTATGGAAGCAGATCCGTTCAGGGATTTAGACAGGTTAAAATGTCTAAAAGTGCTGCAGATAGAGCATTTAGAAGAGCAGTCGGTGGACAGGGTGGTCGTCCGTTTAGTAGAAGAGTAAGAAGAGAAGAAGTTGAACTCCTAGAACTCTTTCTTACTGAGGTAGCGACTCCTACACCTACAGTAGAGACTCCTCCAGTAACTCAGGGAGCAAGAGAGTCTGCACAGCAAACTGCTGATGCTACTGCTGATATGATTGCTCAACAATATCCTAAAGAGCAAGTAGCAGAATATGCTCTTGATGCTGAGTCTGCTGCTGAGTATGAGACAACCAAAGATACTAACATTCAAGAGCTCCTGAATAAAGCACCAGGAACGCTTACTCCATATGAAGAGCAAATCCTACTTGATGCTGGATTTGATGATTATGTAAGGGGTGGAATGAAGGGAACTGATCTTATGGGTGACCTTTTTACTTTGGGATTATCTCTTGCTGCTGCAAAAGCAATCCTTCCATTGCTTATGAAAGTTGGTGGAAATTTCGTCAATCTTATTGCTCATGAGCATGGTATGAGAGCAATCACTGATGCTGCTTATAAGACATTCCAACAAACTGGACAGATGCCACCTTGGTATCACTGGGCATTCTGGAAGTTGCTTCCTCAATCAACTTTGAATGCTTTTGCTAGAATTGCTGGAACTACTCCTGCTAAGAGTATTCTTGCTACTGAAGGAACTGCTGCTGGTAAGGCTGCTTTACATACTATACTTAAACCCGCTGCTTTGATTCAATTCTTCTCAATGCTTCTAGGTGGAGATCAAAGAGGTGCTGAAAATCTGTTGAACAATGAAATTAGATCTATTGCTGAGAAAGCAGTAGAAACTGAACAATATGATTTGCTTGACGCACTCTATGATGAAATTGGTTCAGATGAATTTTTTAAACTATATGATGTCACTGAGAATCTTTTGGGTTTCAGTGAAAGATCCGATGAAATCTCAGATATTCTGGATAAATTGTATGATGATGACTATAACGAAGGATGGACTGTTCGACCTGGTAATCGTCAAGACTTGAGAATTAAATTAGATTCTAAGTATGCTGAGATTAATAGAAAGTATACAGCAAATATAGATTTTATGGATAGTCGTGGTGGTTTTGGATATAGACAGGCAGAATTTACTTCTGCTAATGTTCCTTCTTGGTGGAAAGGTTCGACACCAAAAGAAGGTCAAACTTACCATGTTGTTCAATTATATTGGAAAGATACTGGACTAGAGTGTAGCCGATCGGATTATGACTTAATTCGTGAAACTTATGGTAAGGGTGGTCTTTCTACTCAACATAATGATGCTATTGATAGGGCAAATGATAGAGTAGATGAATATAAACAACAATTTTATGATGAAATGACTGAAATGTTCAACCAAGTTTATATTCAAATGATTGTTGATTATATGCTGATGAAACCAAACACTCAATTGCCCAATAATTTTAGTTATGATCCTGGACAAGATTATGGTGATAGGGCAGACGCATATGATAATTACAATTGGTTGTGGAAGACCTATGGTATTGATGCAGCAGAGTGGTACTTAGAAAATCAAAAACTTCCCATGGAATCGAATCCATTCCTCCCCGCAGGTGCTTATCTTCCATTAGCAAAAGGAGATTTGACTGACCTTCCGCAAGGGGCAGAATCTACTTTTGGAACTAGAGATAGTGCTACAATTGCTTCTTTAATTGGGGCAACTGCTAAGAGAAAAGAGGAAGAGGAAAGGAAGAAGAGAAACGTAACTGCTTCTTTTAAACAGTCTGGACAACTTATTTCAGAAGATCGTAAGAAGTTGCTCAGAGAAATCAAGCAACCTCTCAATGAAGTTGGTGAATTGAAACCACAAAAATTGAAGAACTATAGACCTAACTTTAAAGGTAGATATGTTCCTCAGAACACACCTGATGTTACTGCTTCTAAGCAAACTGACGATATGGTTAGAGCAAAGAATGCTGCTGGTCAGACTTGGAGATATTCTGATAAGTACTGGGGTGGATATGAATCTCAGGAGAGAGCAAACGTAATTTATGACCACGTTGGTCATGGTCAACTATATTGGGATGAAATTGTTGCTAACAACCAAGGTAAGAAGACTTCTAGAGATCGTGAGATCCAAGAAGAACTCAATAAGAAGTACTCTTTGATTGCTGAGAAAGAGATGACATCTATCGCTGAGCAAGAAACACTTGATGCTCCTAAAGATCCACTCTTTAAGAAGGTTAGAAACAAACTGAAAGATAAGATCGATTATCAGGACAAACCATCTAAGTTGGGATATCCAAATACTCCACCAAAAGAACAGGAGCAAGGTTATCATCCTGACTATGGTAAGAGGAAGGATTACTACAAGAAGTTAGATCCACATAGTGCTGATGCTATGCCTGAAACTGGTGATTTAGATACAGATGATACTGTAGAAAAGCAGAAGACTTTGTACGGTTTATACTTAAAGCAACAGAGAATGCAGGGTAAACCGAACTCCTGATTTTTAAAAGTGTGCTATAAATATATGTGATTGCCTTCGGGGATCACACAACACAAACTCGCTTTTATAGGAGCTAATAACCATGGGGAACTTAATGAAGTTTCATACGAAGGATCTGCCTGAGCTGATGGACCGTATAAATAGGTACAGTATCGGCATGGATGATTACTTTGATCGTCTTGGGACGCTGCACGAGACACAAACTAACTATCCGCCATACAACCTAGTTCAACTAAGCAATGTAGAATACCGCTTAGAACTAGCACTTGCAGGTTTTAAAAAGGAAGAAATTAATGTCTACACACAAGACGGAAAACTTTTTGTCGAAGGACGAAAAGATGAAACAGAATCTGGAGCAACATACGTCCATAGAGGAATGGCTCAAAGATCTTTCACTAGAACATGGACCCTCAGTGACGAAACGGAAGTTAGATCAGTTAGCTTTGAGGATGGGCTTCTGACTATTGAACTGGGAAAAGTCGTCCCAGAGCACCACCAAAGGAAGGATTATCTATAAATCCTGACTAATTTCTGCTGTGGTTGATACAGAAGTGTATCATAGTGATACAGTATAATATAGATAGTTATGTAAGATCAGGAGGACGACTTATGAACTTAACAGCCGCCACTCTTCTCATTGGAACCACAATGACTCTTTTTAGCAGTTGGACCCTCGGCAGTGTACTACCCTAATGGTCCACCCACAGCAGAAATTTTTCTAACAACTCCATAAATAAAACTGAATATCGTCGCCGCAGGGGGCAACTGGCAAAATCCAGTTGATACCCCTCTTTTTTTATGCTAAAATAAGGTTGACTCTTTTCTTATAATATGCCCTGGTTGAGTCTAGCAATTTTATTTCCAATTGCGTGTGCGTTGTTTATTCCTCTGCTCCCAGATGGGAACAAGGTAGTTAAGTGGTATTCACTTGGCGTCACACTAATTACTTTTTTGATTACAGTAGCGGGATACGTTAATGGATACGATCCTGATATTAGTAGTCTTCAGATGGCGGAGAAATATACATGGGTTCCTCAACTAGGACTTTCCTGGTCTGTAGGAGCAGATGGTCTTTCAATGCCTCTCATTCTGCTTTCTAGTTTCATTACAAGTCTGGCGGCACTTGCTGCTTGGCCAGTTACATTCAAACCCAAACTGTTCTACTTCCTGCTCCTACTGATGGATGGTGGACAGATTATGGTCTTCGCAGTTCAGGATTTGATTCTGTTTTTCCTGTCTTGGGAACTGGAACTTGTGCCTGTGTATTTGATGATTTCTATCTGGGGCGGTAAGAAACGCCAGTATGCTTCTACAAAGTTCATCCTATACACTGCTGGTAGTTCCCTGTTCATTCTGCTCGCAGGATTGGCGATGGGATTCTGGACTGGAACTCCCAACTTTGAGTACACTTACTTGATGGAGCAGGGTTTCCCACCCAACTTCCAACTCTGGTGTTATGGTGCATTCCTGATTGCTTTCGGTGTGAAACTGCCGATTGTTCCATTCCATACCTGGTTGCCTGATGCTCACGGAGAAGCAACTGCACCAGTTCATATGCTGCTGGCGGGTATCCTACTCAAGATGGGTGGATATGCTCTTCTACGATTCAACTGCCAACTTCTACCAGAAGCACATAAGGTATTTGCACCAGCACTGATTATTATGGGTGCCGTGAATATCATCTACGCAGCACTCACATCTTTCGCACAGAGAAACCTGAAACGAAAAATTGCCTACAGTTCAATCAGTCACATGGGATTTGTGTTGATTGGTGTTGGTAGTTATAGTGCTCTTGGAACAAGTGGTGCGATGCTCCAGATGATCAGTCACGGTTTGATTGGTGCCTCTCTGTTCTTCCTGGTGGGAGCAACGTATGACCGAACTCATACCCTTCAACTGGATGAGATGGGTGGAGTTGGTAAGAGTATGAAAGTTATGTTTGCTCTTTGGGTGATGTGTTCTATGGCGTCACTTGCTCTGCCTGGTATGAGTGGATTCATTAGTGAACTGATGGTCTTCACTGGATTTGCTACCGATACTGTGTATGCTCTTCCATTCCGTGTTGCGCTCTGTCTTGTATCTGCTATTGGTGTTATCCTCACTCCAATCTATCTGCTTTCAATGCTTCGGGAAATCTTCTACGGTAAACCGAACCCTGAACTGGTCGCTCATACCAATCTTGTGGATGCCGAACCTCGTGAGGTTTACATTGTGAGTGCTCTCCTGGTTCCCATCATTGTGATTGGATTGTATCCTAGGATTATGACAGATACATATAAGAGTTCAATCGATGCGTTGGTTGCTCGCGACAAGGCAGCATTAGTTCGTCCACAATTGGTTCGAACTTTTACCCCACCAACCGTCTAAACATGCTATAATACTTGGAGGAAACAAATTAGTCATGGCAGTTAAAATGATTCTCCTGAAAACGGGAGAAACCTTGATTACTGACGCTCAAGAGGTTGTTCAAGATGAGAAGGTAAAGGGATACCTTTTCAAGCAACCTCAGATTGTCCGCACTCAAGAAAAAACTATGTTGATGGAGGAGGACACTAAGAATTCTAATTATGAACTTGATGTTATCCTTACTCCTTGGATGATTCTCTCTAAGAATCAAGAGTATGTCGTTACCACTGATATTGTGGCGACTATTTGTGATCCTCTTGATTCTGTTATGGAAATGTATGATAGTAAAGTAAATCCAACACCAGTATCTGAAACGGAGGTTGTAAATGGCTGAGAATATCAAGTGTCTGTTGGTAGACATTGATAATGTTTTGATTAGTGAAGTTGAAGAAGTTCCATCTGAAATTGGAGATCCAGATTGCAAACTGATCAAACCATATCGTTTCTTCCCAGATAAATCGATGGAACCTTGGGTCAAGGCTTCCAATCAAACTGAATTTATGATACGATCTAGTGATATTCTTACTATCGCAGATCCAACTCCAGAAGTCGTTGAAGCGTACTTGAAACTTACAGAATGAGATTTTACACGAACGTCCAAATGGTCGGGGATCACTTCTTGGTCCGTGGTTATGAAAATGGTCAACATTTCATGACTCGGGAGAAGTTTTACCCGACCCTTTTTGTTGAATCAAAAGGAAAAACCAAATATAAAACTCTTGAAGGTGATTATGTTCAATCAGTTGAACCTGGAACTGTTCGTGAATGTCGTGAATTTATCAAGCGATATGATGGTGTAGATAACTTCAAGATCTACGGAAACGACAGATACATCTATCAGTATATTTCTGAGAAGTATCCTGAAGAAGAGATTAAGTTTGATACTCATAAGATCAAAATCTCTACTATTGATATTGAGGTAAAATCAGAGAATGGATTCCCAGATGTTGAATCTGCCGCTGAGGAAGTTCTCCTCATCACCGTGCAGGACTATACTACCAAACAGATCCGCACCTGGGGTCAAGGACCCTTCAATAACAAACAGCAGAACGTCATCTATAAAGGTTTCTCCACAGAGTATGAACTCCTGAATGATTTCATCAACTGGTGGATGATTGAGGATAATACTCCTGAAGTAGTTACTGGTTGGAACAGTGAACTGTATGATATTCCGTACCTGGTGCGACGTATCGATAGGATCTTGGGTGAGAAGTTGATGAAGCGCATCTCTCCTTGGGGTCTTGTTACAGAGAAGGAGACTTTCATTGCAGGAAGAAAACACATTTCTTATGATGTTGGGGGTATCACGCAACTTGATTACCTAAATCTTTATAAGAAGTTCACTTATAAAGCGCAGGAGTCCTATCGTCTGGACTACATTGCGAGTGTGGAACTTGGGCAGAAGAAGTTAGATCACAGTGAGTTTGATACATTCAAAGACTTCTACACTAATGGTTGGCAGAAGTTTGTAGAATATAATATCATTGACGTGGAACTTGTTGACCGTATGGAAGACAAGATGAAACTGATTGAACTAGCAATCGTTATGGCGTATGACGCTAAAGCGAACTATGCTGATGTGTTCTCCCAGGTTCGTATGTGGGATACGATTATCTACAACTACCTCAAAAAGAGGAACATCGTAATTCCACCAATCGTTCGTTCTGATAAAGACTCCAAATACGCGGGGGCGTATGTCAAAGAACCGATTCCTGGAAAGTATGATTGGGTGGTCAGTTTTGACCTTAATAGTCTGTACCCTCACCTTATTATGCAGTACAATATCTCCCCAGAGACGCTCTTGGAGGAGAGGCATCCATCGTCTACCGTTGATCGAATACTTAATGAGGAGATAAACTTCGAACTGTATAAGGACAACGCTGTTTGTGCGAACGGTTCAATGTACCGTAAGGACAAGCGTGGATTCCTTCCAGAGTTGATGGATAAGATCTATAAGGATCGAACCATCTACAAAAAGAAGATGCTTCAAGCGAAACAAGAATATGAAAAGACCCCAACTAAAGCACTTGAGAAGGAAATCGCCCGATGTAACAACATTCAAATGGCGCGTAAGATCCAACTCAACTCTGCTTATGGTGCTATTGGTAATCAATACTTTCGCTATTATAAGCTTGCTAACGCCGAAGCAATCACCCTCTCTGGTCAAGTCTCCATCCGTTGGATTGAGAACAAAATGAATCAAAAGATCAATAGGATCTTGAAAACTGAAGGAGAAGATTATGTTATTGCTTCTGATACCGATTCCATTTATCTTAATTTGGGTCCTCTGGTTGAAAGTGTATACAAGGGAAGAGAGAAAACTACTGAAGGCGTTGTCACGTTCCTTAATAAGGTGTGTGAGATGGAACTTGAGCCGTATATTGACCGTTGCTACCAAGAACTCGCGGACTATGTGAACGCTTATGACCAGAAAATGTTTATGAAGCGTGAGAACATCGCTGAACGTGGTATCTGGACTGCTAAGAAGCGATACATTCTCAACGTATGGGATAGTGAGGGTGTTCGTTATGAAGAACCCAAACTGAAGATGATGGGCATTGAGGCAGTCAAATCATCCACTCCTGCACCTTGCCGCAAGATGATTAAGGATGGTCTCAAACTGATGATGAACGGCACTGAAGAGGATGTTATTGAGTTCATCGATAAATGTCGTAAAGAGTTCAAATCTCTTCCACCAGAAGAAATTGCTTTCCCCAGATCGGTGTCGGATGTGGTAAAATACCGTTCCCACTCAGACATCTATGTAAAGGGAACTCCCATTCATTGTCGCGGTGCTCTTCTCTTCAATCACTATATTAAGGAGAAGAAACTGACGAATAAATATTCACTCATCAATAACGGGGAGAAAATCAAATTCCTGTATTTGAAGAAACCCAATATTATTCGGGAGAATGTTATTTCATTCATCCAGGATTTTCCACGGGAACTCGACCTTGACAAGTATGTGGACTATGACCTACAATTTGAAAAGAGTTTTGTCGAACCTCTCAAAGCAATCCTTGATGCAATTGGGTGGAATGTAGAAAAAACTGTAAACTTGGAACTATTTTTTGGCTAAATGGAATTGCCTATCAACGACAAAGAACTCGCTACAATTGTAAGTGCTCTCCGCCTTGGTGGTGATGCTGCTCTCTATCAAAAACTCACTCGAATCAAAGAGATTCGTGATGCTAACCCAGGAGGACCTTACAAGAAAATTGCCCGTGAAGAATTTGGATTTGTAATTTAATGGATTTTTTAACTGAAATTGTAAAAGAAATCGGTGATGACTACACAAAACTCGCATCCGATATTGACGATACTGAAGAATATGTGGATACGGGTTCGTACATTTTTAACGGACTCGTATCAGGTAGTATCTTTGGTGGTGTATCTAGGAATAAGATTACTGCCATTGCTGGCGAGTCTAGCACTGGAAAAACTTTTTTCAGTCTCGCCGTTGTCAAGAACTTCTTGGATTCTAATCCTGATGGGTATTGCCTATATTTTGACACTGAAGCCGCTGTTAACAAGTCTCTTCTCGCAAGTCGCGGCGTTGACTTAGATCGTACTGTTGTGGTGAATGTTGTTACTGTAGAAGAGTTCCGTAGTAAAGCACTGAAGGCAGTTGATCTTTACCTAAAAAAACCTGAAGACGAACGCAAACCTTGTATGTTTGTGTTAGACTCTTTGGGGATGCTCTCCACTGAGAAAGAGATTACTGACGCACTTAACGACAAACAAGTTCGGGACATGACCAAATCCCAACTTATCAAAGGTGCTTTCCGTATGCTTACTCTCAAGTTGGGTCAAGCGAACATTCCAATGATCGTTACGAATCACACCTACGATGTTATCGGTGCATACGTTCCAACCAAAGAGATGGGTGGCGGCAGTGGTCTTAAGTATGCGGCGTCCACGATTATTCATCTTTCTAAGAAGAAGGAAAAAGATGGAACAGAAATCGTTGGAAACCTTATCAAGGCAAAGACTGCTAAGTCGCGTTTGAGTAAGGAGAATCAAGATGTTACGGTTCGTCTATATTATGATGAACGTGGTCTTGATCGTTACTATGGTCTGCTAGAATTAGGAGAACTCGGCGGTCTTTGGAAGAATGTCGCTGGGCGCTATGAGATTGATGGGAAGAAGGTTTATGCGAAAGCAATCCTGAAAGACCCTGAGACATATTTCACCCCTGAGGTGATGGAAAAACTGGACACCATTGCAAGAGAACACTATTCCTATGGAGCGAATTGAGACAACTATTCTGCGAAACCTTGTTTTCAATGAAGAGTACTCTCGCAAAGTAATTCCGTTTATTGAACCTGATTATTTTGAACAGAGAACCGAAAGGATTATCTTCAAGGAGATTACTCAGTTCATTGTGAAGTACGGTGCTGCTATTACCACAGAAGCACTACGAATTGAATTGGAGAATCGTACAGATCTCTCCGAGATGGAAATCAAAGAATCCCGTGAAATTACTGCGGGATTCAATGACGCTCCTGTAGAAAAACAATGGTTGCTTGATACTACTGAAAAGTGGTGTCGCGACCGTGCGATTTATCTTGCCCTGATGGAATCAGTCAGCATTGCTGATGGCAATGATAAGGAGAAGAACCGTGATGCTATCCCATCAATCTTGTCGGATGCACTTGCGGTTTCTTTTGATAATCATATCGGTCACAACTACTTAGAAGATTATAAAGAACGATATGAGGCGTATCACAAGAAAGAGGATCGTATTCCCTTTGATCTTGAGTATTTCAACAAGATTACGAAAGGTGGTCTTCCTAACAAGACTCTTAATGTCGCTCTTGCTGGGACAGGTGTTGGTAAGTCTCTTTTCATGTGTCATATGGCTAGCTCCGTTTTGCTTAACGGACGTAACGTGCTTTACATTACAATGGAGATGGCAGAGGAGAAAATTGCTGAACGTATTGATGCAAACCTTCTGAATGTTCCTATTCAAGACCTGGTAGACCTTCCTAGAACTTCATTTGAAAACAAAGTAACCAGTTTGAGTAAAAAAACTCAAGGTCAACTTATAATTAAAGAGTATCCTACTGCCAGCGCACACAGTGGACACTTTAAGGCACTTCTTAATGAACTTGCACTTAAGAAGTCTTTTAAACCTGATATCATATTTGTGGATTATCTCAATATTTGCGCCTCGTCGCGTTACAAGGGATCTGCCAATATTAATTCCTATACTCTTGTTAAGTCGATTGCAGAGGAACTTAGAGGATTGGCTGTCGAAGCCGAGGTCCCTATCGTATCTGCCACCCAGACCACTCGTTCTG
>OBOP01000009.1_pt1 | contig 13537 bp, 17 predicted proteins | sample 1535181 | NCBI WGS metagenome assembly OBOP01 (sample SAMEA3275620, study PRJEB22092) | marine metagenome | biome: Atlantic Ocean; feature: Nearshore environment, 25' water; material: water | collected 2014-06-21T10:00:00+00 | depth 0.2 m
TCCACTGAGATTCTTGCTGAAATCAACCGCGAAGTCATCAGAACCATCTACAAGACTGCTAGACAGGGTGCTGCTGCTAACACCGCAACCGCTGGTGTATTCGACCTAGACATCGACAGCAACGGTCGTTGGTCTGTTGAGAAGTTCAAGGGTCTACTCTTCCAAATCGAGCGCGATGCAAACGCAATCGCCCAAGAGACTCGTAGAGGAAAGGGTAACGTAATCATGTGCTCCGCAGACGTAGCATCTGCACTAGCAATGGCTGGAGTACTCGATTACACCCCCGCACTCAACGCTAACCTCAACGTTGATGACACCGGTAACACCTTCGCAGGTACCCTGCTTGGTAAGTTCCGCGTATACATCGATCCTTATTCTGCAAACGTTGCTGCTCAGCAGTACTACGTTGTCGGTTATAAGGGTTCTTCCCCATATGACGCAGGTCTATTCTACTGCCCATATGTACCCCTCCAGATGGTCCGTGCAGTTGGTGAGGACACCTTCCAACCCAAGATCGGCTTCAAGACCCGTTATGGTCTCGTTGCTAACCCCTTCGCAGAAGGAAATGCTGACAACCAGGGTCTCGGTGCTCTTAACACCAATAGCAACCGCTATTACAGAAGAGTCCAGGTCAAGAACCTCATGTGATTCTGGTTCACATATCTTCCACAGGGATCCTTCGGGATCCCTTTTTTTATCTAAATAACTGAAAGAATAAAACCAATGTTGTCCCAGCAGATTACAAATAGGAACTTCTTAAGTCCTGTAGGGTTTAAATTTACCCTATCAAGATCACCCAAGGCTGCGTTCTTTGCTAATGCTGCGAACATTCCAGACTTAACATTGGGTGTAACTTCACAACCAACATACACCAGACAGATTCCCGAACCAGGAACTAATATCAATTTTGGTGATTTTAGTATTAGGTTTATGGTTGATGAAGATCTAACTAACTTCATGGAGATTCAGAATTGGATTCGTGGTATCGGATTCCCAGAAGATCTGAAAGAAATTTATAATTTACAATTCCAAGATTACTACGGTAAAGTTGATAATACTGGTGATAGAATCCAAAACATTTTCTCTGATGGAACATTACTAGTTTTGAGTAGTAATCAGAGAACAAATTGGCAGGTAATATTTAAAGATATGTTCCCATATCAACTGTCAACTCTACAGTTTGATGCTACTGACAATGATATTCAGTATATGACTGCAGAGGTATCATTCAAGTATACAATGTATAATATTGTAGGTCCTAATGGGCAACCACTACATCCAATAACATACAGAGTTGAGTGATTGGTGCTATAATATAGAATAAAACGTTATTATGATTAGTCTAGAAGAAATTCAAAAAATGTGGAATAAGGACTCACAGATTGATCCAGACAATCTTCATCAAGAGTCCCTAAAGATTCCAGTTCTTCATGCGAAGTACTATGACATCTTCAATAATCTAACTTTATTGAAAGCAAAAGCAGAACAGCAAGCAAAAAATATACGACATAACCGTTACGAATACTTTTCTGGTAAAGCAGATCCAGATGTATATCAGGAAAATCCTTTCCCCAAAAAGATTCGTGATAAAGAAACAATGACGAAGTATTTGGATGCAGATGAAAGTTTATCCAATGCTAAGATGAAGGTTGAATATTATGATACGATGCTAAAGTTTTTACAAGACATTCTAAAGATGATCCATAATCGCTCTTATCATATTACTAATTCAATTGAGTTTATGAAGTTCCAATCTGGATTAGGATAATGGAAGACTTCGAAGCAGAATACGGAGACTATAGTGTCTGCATGAAAATTGACGACATTCGTCTTTTATATGATTGCGTATTAAGAAGAATTGAAAAATGGGAAGGTGCTCCTGCCAGACCAGCATCAGAACAGGAGCATTTATGGTATTTGAGAGACAGTCTCTACAGAATGATTTTAGATTATCAGTTCCATAAGGAAGACTAAATATTCGTAGAATTTTATGATTCTATGAGTGACGTTAAGATACTGAAGAAGAATGAGATTTATATTAAACTAAAATGTGAACCACATATACTTTACGAGTTACAAAGATATTTCACGTTTGAAGTTCCTGGTGCAAAGTTCATGCCCCAAATGCGAAGCAAGCATTGGGATGGACAAATAAGATTGCTTTCAGTCCATACTGGAGAGATATACGTAGGACTGTTAGATAAAGTAATTGATAAGTTAAAGTTACACGGATATACTTACGAGTTTGAAAATAATAAGTATTATGGTCTCCCATTTGAAATTAATGAGGAGATAACAAAAGAAGGTGTCAAAGATTATATGGCATCGATCTGTACATTTACTCCACGTCCCTATCAAATTGAGGGAGTAAGTGACGCTCTAAAGTATAATAGAAGATTATTGATAAGTCCAACTGCATCTGGTAAATCATTGATGATTTATTCGATTGTACGATACTATGTGGATAAAGGGCAAAAAATTCTTCTAGTTGTTCCGACGACATCTCTTGTAGAACAGATGTATAAAGATTTTTCGGAGTACGGTTGGGATTCGGATTCATACTGTCACAAGATTTATAGTGGAAGAGAGAAGTATCATGATCTACCAGTTACTATTACAACTTGGCAATCGATTTATAAATTAGACAGAAAATTCTTCGAACAATTCGGTGTTGTTATTGGTGATGAAGCGCACTTATTCAAGAGTAAGTCCTTGATATCAATCATGTCCAAATTGCATCATGCCAAGTATAGATTTGGGTTTACTGGAACTTTGGATGGAACACAAACTCATAAGTGGGTGTTAGAGGGTTTGTTTGGTCCATCATACAAAGTTACTAAAACTGCAGAACTAATGAAGACTGGGCATGTTTCTCAGTTAGATATTAACTGCATAGTTCTAAAACATCCTCCTCAAAAGTTTGAAGTTTTTGAAGATGAGGTTCAGTTTATTATAACACATGATAGACGAAATAACTTCATCAAGAACTTAGTTTCAAAACTTGATGGAAACACTCTTGTACTGTTTTCACGAATTGAGGCACATGGTGAACCATTATTCAATTTAATAAATAACAATGTAAGTGAAGGTAGAAAAGTCTTCTTTGTTCATGGTGGGGTAGACACGGACGAAAGAGAAAGAATAAGAGCAATTACCGAATCAGAAAAAGACGCAGTTATTGTTGCTTCTTACGGTGTGTTCTCTACTGGTATTAATATTAAAAACTTACATAATGTAATCTTTGCATCTCCAAGTAAATCAAGAATCCGTAACCTACAATCTATTGGTAGGGTTCTAAGAAAAGGAAAAGATAAAGAAAAGGCAACACTGTATGATATTGCAGATGACTGCACGTACAACTCAAGAAAAAACTATACATTAAATCACTTCATTGAAAGAGTAAAAATCTACAACGAAGAAAGTTTTAATTACGACATAGTAACTGTAAACCTAAAGTAATATATGTTAGAAGAAGACTTTTTTGCAACAATTAAATTTAAAAATGGTGAGGAGATCTTTTCAAAAGTTCTTCCATCATTAGAAGAGAACAAAACTATCTTGCTACTAAGTAATCCAATTACTGTAAATGAAGCAACTACTAAGAGAGGTAATTCTTTAGGATACCGTATTGAACCTTGGTTAAAGACATCTAGTGATGATATGTTTGCTATTAACTTAGATGAGGTTCTTACAATGTCTGAATCAAAGGATGTTGAAATGATCTATATCTATCAGACCTATGTGAGACAAAAGGCCTCTAAGAAGACTAGAGGTAGAAATATGAATACTAAAGAGATGGGATATCTATCCTCTGTACATGATGCTAAAGAGATCTTAGAGAAGATCTTTAAAAACTCTACAGAACAAAGAGAGCTTTAAAGGCTACAGCCCACTCTGTGAAACCTAACAAAGGTATTGTAAAGCATTTCACTAGGTCTTGTCAAGTCTTGATTTATTGAAGAATCATGATATAATGTTATACATAATGAACGATAAGATATGGCAATAGGTACAACAATGACAAAAAGAAAAAGATCAGTACACTACGTCAACAACAAAGAGTTCCTTGAAGCACTCATTGACTACAGACAACGAGTAGCAATTGCTGAGCAACGTGGAGACCCAAAACCACAGATCTCCAATTACATTGGTGACTGCTTCCTTAAGATTGCAACTCACCTATCATTCAAACCAAACTTTGTCAACTACATCTTCAAAGATGATATGATCTCGGATGGTATTGAAAACTGTGTTCAGTACATTCACAATTTCGATCCTAAGAAGTCTTCCAATCCCTTTGCATACTTTACTCAAATTATTCACTATGCATTTCTGCGTAGGATTCAGAGAGAGAAGCGTCAACTGGACATTAAGAACAAGATTCTAGAAAAGACTGGTTTTGATGAAGTATTCTCAGATGGAAGTAATGTCATCGACGGAGAAAACTACAGTGACTACAATTCAATCAAAGATGCAGTGCATTCGAAGTTAAGAAATTCATGAAGGTTGCGATCATTACTGATACACATTATGGAGCAAGAAAGGGTTCGAAATTTATTCATGATTACTTCGAACTCTTTTATGATGATGTATTCTTCCCAACTTTAGAAAAAGAAGGTATCACTACTGTCATTCACATGGGTGATACCTTTGATAGTAGAAAATCAATTGATTATCAAAGTCTTGAGTGGTCAAAGAGAGTTGTATTTGATCGTTTAAAACCTTATGATGTTCATATGATTGTCGGTAATCATGATACTTATTATAAGAACACGAATGACATAAACTCACCAGACTTACTACTTCAAACGTACAATAATATTAAAACTTACGGAGAAGCAACTGAGGTCAATATTGGTGGATTGGACATCTTGTTCTTACCTTGGATTAATCAGGATAATCAAGATGAAACTTTCAAAACTATTAAAAAGACAGTTTGCAAGGTCGCGATGGGGCACCTTGAACTCTCAGGATTTAGAGTTAATCGACAAATCATCATGGAGCATGGTTTGGAAAGCAAACTATTTGAGAAGTTCTCCCATGTCTACTCCGGTCACTATCACACTAGATCGACTGATGGACGGATATTTTATCTCGGGAACCCATACGAAATGTTCTGGTCTGATGTGGAAGACCCACGAGGATTCACGATTCTCGATACTGAGTCGATGGAGATCACGCATGTAGATAATCCTCATCGTTTGTTCTTCAATATCTACTACGAAGATACTAATTACAAACTATTCGACACTACAAAGTATAAGAATAAGATTGTAAAAGTTATCGTCAAGAAAAAGACCAACGCTAAGCAGTTTGATAAGTTCTTAGATAAGTTGTACGCTTCTGATGTAGAAGAAATCAAAATCGTAGAAAATTTCAATTTTGTTGGTGGTGATGATGTAGAGGATGAAGAAACTCTAGAGTCTGAAGACACACTTTCTATCCTGAATAGATACATACAAGAATCTGATTTTGGAATGGATAAGTCAAAAGTTCAATCCATGGTCAAAGAAATCTATCAGGAAGCGTGCGAAATATTGTGACATGTACATATTAGCAGTCTTAGGGCAAGAAGAAAACGGTGCATACTCAGCATCAAATGAAGATGGTGATCAGGTTCTTTACATGTTTGAAGAACGAGATGATGCTACTAGATTTGGTTTGTTGTTGGAGACAGACCATGAGTATCCAGAAATGACTGCTGTCGAAGTTGACGATAATGCTATAATTAAAACGTGTGACAACTTCGGTTACATGTACATGATTATTACCAAAAATGACATTGTGATTCCTCCAAAGGATATTTTAAAAAATGATTTTATTTGAACGGATTCGTTGGAAAAACTTTCTATCCACTGGAAACCATTTTACAGAAGTAAATTTCACTAAAACTGAAAATACTCTAATCATCGGTAATAACGGAGCAGGTAAGAGCACCATTTTGGATGCCCTTACCTTTGTTTTGTTTGGAAAGTCTTTCAGAAATATCAACAAACCACAACTCGTCAATTCAATCAATGAAAAAGATTGTTTAGTTGAGATTGAGTTCAAGATTTCTAGTAGTGAATTTAAAATCCGTAGAGGAATCAAACCTGCTATCTTTGAAATCTATAAGAATGGAGAACTGTTCAATCAGGATGCGTCTTCATCTGAACAACAGAAATGGTTTGAGCAAAGTGTTCTGAAGATGAACTTCAAGTCGTTCACTCAGATTGTGATTTTGGGAAGCAGTAACTTTGTCCCATTCATGCAACTGAGTGCTGCGAATAGAAGGGAAGTTATTGAAGATCTTCTAGACATTAAAATCTTTTCGTCGATGACCAACATCGTTAAAGAAAAGATCCGTGCAGTAAGAGATGATGTCAGAACATTGACTCTGAAGAAGGAATCTCTTCAAGATAAAGTCAGAATGCAGAATGAGTTTATTCAAGAGATTGAAAGCCGTAGTAAGGAAGATATCACAACAAAGAAGGGATCGATTACCACTTTGATGGAAGAGGTTTCTGAGTATATGGAACAAAATTCCAAGACTCAAACCACTATCGAATCCCGCACTAAAGAACAAGAGAAAGTAATCGGGGCAGCAGATAAGTTATCAAAACTAAACACACTTAAGGGTCAAATTACTCAAAAAGTAACCACTATTACTGAAGAACATAAGTTTTTCAATGAAAATACGGTATGCCCTACCTGTCATCAAGACATAGAAGAAGAGTTCCGTGTAAATAGAATTAGTGACGTTCAAAATAGAGCAAAGGAACTAAAAGATGGTTATGTGAAACTTGAAGAAACAATTAAGTTCGAAAAAGAGCGAGAACGTCAATTCAATGTCCTTTCGAAGGAGATCACAAAACTAACGCATGGCATTTCTCAAAACAATACTCGGATCGCTTCACATCAGCGAAGAATCCAGGATCTTGAATCGGAAATTCAAAGAATTACCGATCAACTACAGAATTCAAGTACTGAGTATGAGAAGTTAACCAAGTTCCAGGAAGATCTAGAAAAGTCCGACACTGATCTTTCTGAGAAAAAAGAGACAATTGCATACTACGATTTTACTCAGAGTCTTCTAAAAGACTCAGGTGTGAAGTCCAAAATTATACAGAAGTATCTGCCTTTGATTAACAAACAGGTGAACAGATATCTGCAAATGATGGACTTCTACATCAACTTTACTCTTGACGAAGAGTTTAACGAATCGATTGAATCTCCTATCCACGAAAACTTTTCCTATACCTCTTTCAGTGAAGGGGAAAGACAAAGAATTGACTTAGCACTTCTGTTTACATGGAGAGAAGTAGCGAAGTTTAAAAACTCCACAAATACAAATCTACTCATCATGGATGAGATCTTTGATAGTTCTCTCGATGGGTTTGGAGTTGAAGAGTTCCTTAAGATCGTCAAATACGTCATTGACGATAGTAACACGTTCATCATCTCACATAAGACTGATCTCCACGACAAGTTTGATACCGTAATCAAATTTGAGAAGTTTAAAGGATTCAGTAGAGTTGTGGTATGATACCTGAAGACCGCAATAATAGCAGAGTCTTTGCTATTTCGGAGGACGTGAGTCGATTGAAATCTGAAGTTGACTCATTGAGAAGAGAACTCCGCGAGTTGAAACGTGCTATACTCCATACCCCCGACATAGGGGACAAAGTGCAGAAAAAACTCTGGGAACGATGACTACCCCAAACTGGCAACACAATTCTGGTAAAGACCAGAAGAGAAAACTCAAACCACAGGCGATGCGTGCTCGACGTGAAGCACTGCGCCAATTCAAGAAGCGTCACAAGACCTCGCCCCAAAGGCGGGGTTCTTTTGTATTATATGGTCATTCGGAACAAACCAATGTCTGTCAAGTTTGAAATCAAAGGCACTCTCGCCCGTCTGCTTGCCACTGAGGACATCGCTGTTGAGCATAAGAACGTAGAGACTGCACAGTTCAATGTCTATACTCGTGTCCTGGTTCTTCCCATGTGGGAAAAGGCAAGCAATGCTGTCTATGACATGCTGGTGGGACATGAGGTGGGTCATGCCCTGTACACTCCCGACATGAACTGGTTGGGTCAGTACAAGACCACTCCAGTCATCGTGAACATCGTGGAGGATGTCCGCATTGAGAGGAAGATTAAACAAAGATATGGTGGTCTTAGTAAAGACTTCTACAAGGCATACCAAGAACTTTCTGACATGGACTTCTTTGCCATCAAGGATGTAGATGTCAATGAAATGAGTTTTGCTGATCGTATCAATCTGCATTTCAAGATCGGTGCATTTGTGCCCATTCAATTCAATGATCATGAGAAGACTATTCTCCGTCAGATTGCTGACTGTGAGACCTTTGAGGACGTTCTGAGGGTCTCTGAGATCGTTTATACCGAGTGTATGAAGGAAGTGGAGGAGCAGAAAACTGAGGTTCCTACTCAAGGCAATGGAAGTCCCAACAACAGTCAGTCTCAAGGAAGTGATCAGGAGACTGGAGAGAATGAGTCTGTCGAACCGGAACCTGGCGAATCATATGGTGGTACTGCATCTCATCAAATTGAAGATGATGAAGAGGAAGAAGAGGATCCCCTACCTCATCCAACAGCAGCAGGATCTCATACAACCGAGTCTCTAGAAGAAGCACTGAAAAAACTCAACAACCCCAATGCTGTTGAGAATATTTACATCGAGCGTCCAAAGATGTTCTTGGATCGTCTGATCATCCCGAATCAAAAAATTCATGATGGTTGTGAGCAATACTGGGAAGACCGTCAATCTCAATTCGATGAGATCTATGCCACTGCATATGAAAATGCTACTGGTGAGAAGTATGACATCTTTGCCAAGGGTGATATGGACTACATGAAGTTCAAGAAATCTGCCCAGGTAGAAGTGAACTACATGGTCAAGGAATTTGAGTGTAAGAAGTCTGCTGCTGCATACTCTCGTGCAACCACTTCTCGCACTGGAGTCCTGGATTGCACCAAACTGCATACTTACAAGTACAACGAAGATCTGTTTAAGAAGGTCACCATCCTTCCTGAAGGGAAGAATCATGGTTTGGTTTTCGTTCTGGATTGGTCTGGTTCAATGGGCAATGTCCTGCTGGACACCATGAAGCAACTGTATAACCTGATGTGGTTCTGTAAGAAGGTTGGTATTCCGTTCGAGGTGTATGCATTCACTGCCGATTATCCCAAGGAAACCTACTATGAAGCGTCTTACGAAAAACGGGAAGGTGGCATTTACATCCAAGAGCATGTCTCTCTGATGAATCTGTTTACGAGCAAAGTGTCTACTCGTAAGTTGGAAAAGCAAATGCTCAACATTTGGAGAGTTGCTTCTCGTTATACTCATTCAAACTATGCTCACCATGACATTCCCTTGGGTCTTTCTCTTTCTGGAACTCCGTTGAATGAAGCAGTTCTTGCTCTGCATCAAATCATTCCTCAATTCAAGAAAGAGAACAATGTGGAGAAGGTTCAGTGCGTGATTCTCACTGATGGTGAGGGATATGGTCTGCGTTACCATTCTATGTTCCATCGTTCTTGGGAATCTGAACCATCTCTTGGTCTTCGCAGTGCAGAGATGCAAGATGGGGTTGTGTTCCGTGATCGCAAGACCGGAAAAAATTACAATCTGAATGTTGGACTGGGTGACACTACGGATGTTCTCCTTCGCAACCTGAAAGACAACTTCCCACAGATGAACTTGATTGGTATTCGAGTTCTTGCTCCTCGTGACAGTGGTGGATTCATTCGTAAGTACACTGGGTACGCTGGCGATGAGTTTGAAAAACTCATGTCTGTCTGGAAGAAGACCAAGACACTCAATATCAAGACGAGTGGATATGATGCATACTTTGGATTCTCATCCACCGCTCTGTCTCAGGATGATGAGTTCGTGGTTCAAGAAAACGCCACTAAAACTCAAATCAAGACTGCGTTCATCAAGAGTCTGAAGAGCAAAAAACTAAATAAAAAAATCTTGTCTGATTTTGTTCAACTGGTCGCATGACCACTTGGACAACTGTCACAAGGGTCTCTGACGAGACCCTAGACTCCCCTTATACTATGCACAAGCGATTCAACAAACAATGCTTTCAATGACCAACGATCAACTGATCAACTCTCTGAAAGAAACCTACGGTCCTGAAATCACTGCTTCTGATGTTCGGGCATACTGTGCCATGAATGATGTTGTATATCAGACCGTAACTCGACGCTTGGAAGAATTCAAGACCTCTCGTGGTCGTTGGAATCTTGAGATTACTCGTGGCACTGTCGAGACCATCGAGAAGACTTTCAACGCTCCTCCCGCAATGCCAGCGGTCGAACAGAACTTGATCCCAGAGAAAGATTCCAACTTTGTTCCTTTTGGTGGATTCCGTGATCTCAAGAAGATCATTCAATCCAAACTTTTCTATCCCGCATTCATTACTGGACTCTCTGGTAATGGTAAGACTTTCTCTGTGGAGCAAGCATGTGCCCAACTGGGTCGGGAACTAATCCGTGTAAATATCACAATCGAAACCGATGAAGACGACCTTATTGGTGGGTTCCGCCTTGTTAATGGCGAAACAGTATGGCACAACGGCCCAGTTATTGAAGCGTTGGAGCGCGGAGCAATCTTGCTTCTGGATGAAGTGGACCTTGCATCTAATAAGATTCTTTGCCTTCAGTCCATCCTAGAAGGAAAGGGTGTCTTCCTCAAGAAGATTGGTCGCTTCGTAGAACCCGCCAATGGATTCAATGTTGTTGCTACTGCCAACACCAAGGGTAAGGGTTCTGACGATGGTCGTTTCATCGGCACCAATGTTCTGAACGAAGCGTTCCTAGAGCGTTTCCCTGTTACCTTTGAGCAAGCATATCCTAGTGCTGCCATTGAGATGCGGATCCTCCAGAACATGGCAACTGAACTTGGTGTTGACAATGAAGACTTCTGTAAGCGTCTAGTTGATTGGGCAGACGTTATCCGTAAGACCTTTTTTGCTTGTGACGGAACTCTGGAGGAGATTGTCAGCACCCGTCGTCTGGTTCACATCATCCGTGCATATGCGATCTTTGACGACAAGCAGAAAGCATTGGAGATGTGCCTCAACCGTTTCGATGATCACACCAAGAGTGCCTTCATGGAACTGTATGATAAGGTCGATGCTGACTTCAACCTTGACGTAAACGAGTTGTCCTGATATAATTATGGTTAACTCGTGGTCTCTCCTATACGATGAATTGAACATGGACGAATATCCTTATGACTACAACTTCGGGTCTGGCATGTCGCCAGACTATACCGAAATTGAAAAAGATGCACTCACCTTTGATGTGACAATGACCCAAGAACAGAATCGGTACAAATACAGTGAGGATAGAATCCTCAAAGAACTACAAGACTACATCAGTTCCACATACAACCAGCACTATTCTGCTGGTGATGACAAGATTCAAACACTGGATCTAATTGAAGCATGTGGTGATGGTGAGTCTTTCTGTCGCAGCAACATCCTTAAGTATGCTTCTCGTTACGACAAGAAAGGAACTGCCCGTCGTGACATCATGAAGATCTTACACTATGCTGTTCTTCTATTGCATTTCAATGACAAGAATGCAAAACGTGAAACCTATCCTCAGTGAATATGAAACTATCTGATAATACTCTCAACCTTCTCAAGAACTTTTCTTCCATCAACCCTTCTCTACTTTTCAAGCAGGGTAACAGTCTACGTACAATGTCCGTAGCAAAGAACATTCTTGCTGAAGTAGAAATCACAGAGGAGTTCCCAAATGATTTCGCTATCTACGATCTCAACCAGTTCCTCAACACTCTGAATCTCCACAAAGATCCTGAACTGGACTTTGCGAATGATTCCTACGTTACTGTCCGTGAAGGAAAAACTCGTTCCAAGTATTTCTTCGCTGATCCCAACGTAATCGTTGCTCCACCTGATCGTGAACTCAAACTCCCTTCTGAGGACGTTTGCTTTGAGATGAACTCTGATCATCTATCAAAGATCATGAAGGCATCTGCAATTCTTCAACTCTCTGATCTATCTGTAGTCGGTGAAGCAGGTGTTGTCAAGATGGTTGCACGGGACAAGAAGAACGATACTTCTCACGACTTCTCAATTATCGTCGGTGAAACTGAAGATGAGTTCTGCTTTAACTTCAAAGTAGAAAACATCAAGATTCTTCCTGGATCTTATGAAGTTGTGATCTCAAAAGATCTCCTTACTCGGTTCGTATGCAAGGACTACAACCTTACTTACTTCATCTCTCTGGAACTTGATTCTCCAGGATTCACTTCTGAAAACGCCAAGGAACTAGTTACTGCTTGATGACCACAAATCAAATGCGTGTAATGGGAAGTATCTGCATGATTGTTGGATACTTCCTTGTTTTGTATGTTTCAGTCTATTGGGGTTGTTGGATTCGATTGATTGGTAATTTAGCAATGATGCCATTTGCCATTAAGATCAAAACCTGGGATATCGTTGGACTTGAAGCATTCTTCTCTGCAATTGATATATCTAAAATTATTCAACTCTCATTATGACTGACTGGAAAAAACTTTATTCTGCCCTTCCCGAAGAAGAACTTGATAAAATTGCAATTCTCCGTGTAATGGAATGTACTAATGGTATTATCCAATATGCACATAGAGATGATGCAGATTACAAACTTCCTATTGAGGAAACAAGGAAGGCAATGAAGTTCAGTATGTCATCCATTAAGAATATGGAAATTCCCCTTAGGGACGAAACAATCACCTTTGCTCCTGAGACTGAAGATCTCATGAGACAAGCAAGAGATTTTTACATCAAAGGAGCAAAACAAGGTGATGATGATGCTTATGAAGAGTTTATGTCTATTTCTAAAGCAACTGCACAAGTGGTAGGTAAAGAGCGAATCTTTAAGGCATGTGACATTCTTGAGGAACAGGTTGACGCTTTTCCTAAGGGATGTATGATATGGGGTGTAGAATACTTGATGCAGTTTCTATGAAATATAAAGTCATTGATAACTTTCTATTTCCAGAATACTTTGAAACGATTCGGGGTGAGATTTTAGAGGGAACGAATATCTGGGAATATGCTGGAAATGTCACTAGGGGTGATGAGTATGACTTTGGAAAAGATAGTTTATTTGACTTTGGTTTTAACCATACAATTTTATTTGAAGGAGGATCTTCTCACCTTTACCCTACTTTAGAATCTTTTTATGATGCTGTTCTGTTGGAAACCAGCACTCAAAGAATAATTCGATCTAGATTGGATATGGTGACCTATACTCCAAATAAGCATAAACACATTCCTCATGTTGACTTTTTCTATCCACATATCGCATCAGTTTTTTATTTGACAAACACTGATGCTGAGACTGTGTTGTATAATGAAAGGGCTACTAATGAAGAAGAGTTTTATGCCTCTGACCTTTCAAATCTCACTGAGATGGTTAGAGTAAAACCAAAAGAAAATAGAATGTTAATTTTTGATGGAAGTTATTTACATACTGGACATTCTCCGTCAGACTGTAAGCGAAGAGTT
>OBOP01000010.1_pt1 | contig 12995 bp, 15 predicted proteins | sample 1535181 | NCBI WGS metagenome assembly OBOP01 (sample SAMEA3275620, study PRJEB22092) | marine metagenome | biome: Atlantic Ocean; feature: Nearshore environment, 25' water; material: water | collected 2014-06-21T10:00:00+00 | depth 0.2 m
TCGATCATTTAAAAATATGATCACTTATAAAAATCAGCCCTCATTAGAGGCTCAAATTTCAGCTATATCAGATGATATTGCTTATAATAACCACGATATACAGGATGGAATAAAAGCAAATTTGTTTAATCTAGAGTAAAACCTACTTTAACTGCCATCTTCATTAACTGCTCTTGGTAAAGAGGAATACCTCCTGTATAACCTAGGACTTCATCGAAAAATTCATGAATGCTTTGGAAGCTACCTGTTTGAACGTACCTTTCGTAATTGGATAAGAATTCTAAAGCTCCAGGCCTCGCTATCGCTAAAACTGCGCTAAGTTCTTCTATGTTTTTAGGTTTAATTTTTTTGCAAACCTTGTAATCTGTTTCAGCTTCTATTTGAAACAGTCCATGTGGGGCATTTAGTTCTTGAAGGGGTAAATATACGTCTCCTGAATGAAGATCGATGTCTTCAGGATTAATACCTGCTAGCCTACACGTTTCATCTATAACGCTCAAAGTTCTTAAACCTAAGATATCAAACTTAACCATTAATTCTGCAACCCAATTCATGTCATAACCAGTAATTAAAACTCCTTCGGAATTTTTATGTACGGGGCATATGTCTGATATTTTCTGCCTTGAGATTGCTATACCTGAAGGATGAACTCCTGTATTTTTATTTAAGCTTTCTATACCTTTCGCTACTTCAAAAATTTCCATATTTTCATCCGCCCACTTCTTGAATTCTTCACTTTCCTCGTAAGCCTGAGATAAGGGTAAAACTTTTCCAAACTGTTTCGGTATCATGTCACTAACTCTTGCTGCCTCACTTTCATCTAAATCTCCGACGATTTTAATGCACTCTTTAATGCACAACTTTCCGCTCAAAGTATTTAAGGTTAGAATTTTAGCAGTTCTTCCAGGATGTTTTTTCTCAATATACTCAATTACTTTTGGTCTATGCTCATAAGCAATATCATTATCTACATCCGCTAATAGGCTACCATCTAAATAGATTTTATTATTTTTTTCTATTTTCCTAGCTCTACTTTTGGATACAAACCTTTCAAAAAATAAATCGTTCTCTACAGGATCTATCTTTGTCACACCAATTAAATATAACACAAGTGATCCCGCTGCAGAACCTCTTCCCGGGCCTGTGGGTATTTTACTTCTGTGGCAAAATTTCAATATATCCCAATTCAATAAAATATAATCAACAAAGCCAAGTTCATTTAATATTGATAGTTCTTCTTTTGCTCGATCATAGTAAACTTGTTTATTATCTTTTTTATGTATATCAAAATCTTTAATACCTTTTCTGCACAAAGACTTTAAGAATTCAAAATTATCTATATCATTTGATACATTTAATTCTTCATATTCTTTACGTCCAATATTAATATTTGGCAGTAATACCCCTGGCTCCATGCAATCTTTATATTCTGTAAAATTATCTGAAAAACTCATACTTCAATGTCCCATATCATTTTTTTAAAAACATCAACATTTCTTTCAATGTCATACAATGCATCATGCAGTTTCTCTGCTTCAAATTCTATATCATAATCTTTGCAGCACTGCTGTAGGTTTACTTTTAAATTTCTTTCTCTTATATTGAGGAGTCTGTATTGCCAAGAGACTAAATCTGTTTCTTTCTGCTTCTTAATGCCTTTTTTAATTGCCCTAGCTAAACACACAGTGTCTAGAGAGTTTTTTACATAGCTATAGTCGGTCTTCTTCCCGCAAGCTTTTCTGTGGATATTATGCATATAAAAATCAAATCCAAAGATATTATGTCCTACTTTAATGATAGAAGGATCATATAGGTATTTTTCAAAATGATCAAGAACTTTTTTTGCGCAGACATTATTTTTTTCATACTTTGCCTTATTGAAGCCCGTGATCTTGGCTGCTTCCTTTGAGACATTTAAATTTTTCCATTTAATAAGATAGTCTGCTTTGTCCATGGTTTTATTTAGATCTGTAACTATAAATGCTAATTGCCATGGCTTATTATCCTCGGAGACAAGATTTAGATTGCAGGTTTCGTAATCAAAAAACATATATTTTTGTTTTTTATTAAACCTTAATAGTGTTTCTTTCATAAATTTTTATGTTCTAGGTAGGACTCGAAGCAGAACTCGTCGCTTCCGAAGTGATCTAGGTTTGGTTTGGATAAGCTTTTCTTGCCAAACCTTCTGTTGCAGATGCATTTGTATGTCTGTAGTTTTTTAACATCAGATCTCTTGTTGTAATATATGGATTTTACAAGCTGCGTGTTTAATTTAAATTGATTACAATATTGTATTACTTTACTTTCTAGTACTTCATCGAAGGGAAGTCCACACTTTTCTATAAAGAATGTCGGATTAAGATCGTTGAGGTCTGGGGTGCAACTGTCGAAACTCATCATGTTTTTAAATATGAAAGAATCGTAGAATGGTATGCAGAGCATTAGGTCTTTGGGATCCCATACGTCTTTAAGTTTTGATTCCGTAATACACTCTTGCCCGCTATATGCAAGGCTATATATTTTATTTAATAATTTTGCACCTTTTGAGTTTTTCGCAAAAACTGCAATTTTATGTTCTTGCTCGCATATCTTAACTAATAGTCCAAACCTTAACTTAAAGCCGAGTTCTTCTGAATTTTTTAAAGCTTCAGGAAACCCTGTTAGGCTGTTTTCTAACAGATATAGTTCTTCCATGTCCTGCTCTTGTAGGATAGAGAATATGCTAGAACTTCCATCTTGTTTATCTTGATTTGGATTTCCTAGTGTTAATATACTTTTTCCTATACTATAATGTGAAGAGAATATTGGTATCATTTATGGATATAAGTATATCCCAAAACATGATTTATGTCAAGATCCTTTAATTATTATTTAACCTTGATAATAAATAAACAACGCCTATAGAGCAGCATATATAAATCCCAAAAAGCGAGGTAGCCCAAAATAAATAAAATAGAATTGATAGTGCAAGTTGCACATTCTTAAGCAAATTTTTCATGGCAATTATTTAAGCAAAGTTATTAATTTTTCATCAATCGGCGTTGGTAATACAGATAGTTTTGATTTTTTAAACCATCCAGATTCGGTGTGTTCGTAGCATAAATCTGGAGTTAATATGTCTTGGACTTCATATTTAAATATTGATAGCCTTTCTAATGTCCCTACATATTCAAAGTTTTTTTCTGGAAAATCGAACCCAGTCTCTTCTTTTAGTTCTCTAACTGCGCATTGCAGGGGAGTTTCTCCTTCTTCTATAGAGCCGCAAAAGCAAGACCAGTGTCCGGCATAGGGAGGAGGCTTTTTAGAGAATGGACAAATTTCTATTCTTTTTGCAAGTAGTATAAGATTTCCGTAATATACAACTGTGCCTGCATATAGTGAATTTTCATAACTCGAATTGCCCTGAACATTGCCACTTAGGACATCCCTCGTATTGTCTTTTTTCAATTGTTTTTTCATCTTGAGCTAATTCTGTTAAAGAATCCTTATCTTCAATATACACGCTTTTTTCTATTTTACCATCTTTGTCAACTAATACGTAATATTCAAAAGCTTTTCTAAAGGGACATATAAAAGCTTTTATTGGATTACCTTCTTTATCTTTGAGCTGTTTGCCTTTGCTCATCTTGAAGCCATCTTTTCCGCAGGCTAACGGCCCACCAAATGTACCATCCTTGGGGTAGTTTTGGTCTGCTGCGAAGTTTTCTTTAGCATTATTTTCATCAAAGTTATCTATAAAGTTTTGTATTGAAGATAATTCAAATTCAAAGCCCTCTAATACATCGTCACTTAAGTAGTCCATTTTAATCCTTCCTGAACCAGCTTCACCTAATAAGTTTTTCTCCAAATCGAATTTTAAGAATAAAAATTCTGAAATACTCTTATATTCTGGGAAGAGTTTTTTCACTGCAAGACAATACATTAAATCTTGCATATTATCTGTAATTTCTTTTCCTTTGAATTTTTGCTTACTAGTTTTAAAGTCTCGAATGATTGCTGTTTTATCTTTATATAAGAAAAGTTTATCTATAAAACCTCTAATATTGTATCTTTTTCCATTTTCATCTATTGATAGGTTGAAGTCTTTTTCTGAATATGACTCATCCAGTTCTCCCCCTTCTTCACCGAAGAAATCATAATTTAAACCATTTAGAGTCATTTTATTTATATCTTCTAGGTTTTCTGGATCATTAACATTTAATCTTCTGGCATGCTTTTGAACCATTCTGGCTATAGATTTTACAGACCAGATTGATTTATGTTTGATTATTTCTTCTATGTACTTTTGGTGCCTTGGGTTACCTAGTACTTCAAAAACTAAATGACATATCCAGCCCTTGCTTGCCCCGTCGTTGCTTTTGTCTGGCAATTTTAATATATATTTACACCAATATGTCCACGAGCATTGCTGCGCAGTTTTTATTCTACTTGCCGAAAGGAAGGTTTTTTTTGTTTTTGTCATTTTATAAATTTAATTTTCTTTGATAAGGTTTGGGATAGCTTGCCCTCACTTCTCATTTTTTCGCATGCATTTTTAATTTTTTCTATCTGATCACCTTTGATGCATTTATCTAGTTTGGTCGACCATTCGTTGAAGTCTTCAGTGTTCATGTCTCCAAAGTCAGACTTATTGGGTAGGCATATTTTTAATGATTCGGGCGCAAAAAAGCTTGTTAGTTTAAGGAAGTTTTTAAAACACGCATTCATCCCCCTGTTTTCAGATGAAGAGAAATCATTATTGAGGGATAAAATTATATTTTTAATCGGAAGAGAAACTAAGAATGTTGATAGCTTGCTTGAAATATCTAATCCAAATGAAACTAATACGTTGTGGTGGCCATTTTCTTTTAGATTTAAAAGGTCACCAATGCTTTCAACAATAATTACTGATTGAGCCTCTTCAATATATTTTATTGTATTTTTATCTGTATGTATTGGATATATCCAGTTTGTCTTTCGTCCAATATGTTTCCATTTTGGTCTGTTGCTGTTTGTTTGCTTTGACATGTCTCTACCAGAGAACCCGTGGATTAAGTCGTTTTCATTAAAAATCGGAAAAACAAAACGCTGATTAAGTTGACCAGTGCTCGCCAACCCTCCTTTTAGAGATTTCAATGTTTCTGTTGAAATACCCTTGTCGTTATAAAATTTATAATGAGGCAATAATCTTTCCAATATTTTTAAGTCATATGTTTCTTCGACTTGTAGTTTAGGAGCTGTCGATTTAGTTACTGTATTAAATCCTATTGCTTCTGCAGGATCTTCGTCTATGTATTTAGATATTTCTTTGGGATCGTTAGTACCTAATGTAATTTCTACTAAACGAGAGAAAGGAGACCAGGGTGTGTTTTCTACATAGTCTTTCCATATGCCTTTATCTTTATAGATTTGAATCGCTGTTTGATTATCTCCATTTCTGAAAATAGCGTTTGTCTGCCAGTAAGAGCCTCTATCATTTAACTTAAAACCTAAGGCTAATAATGATTCTTTGATTTTTTCCGAATTCATGAGAAGTTTGGTGCTTCAAAGAAGCCGTTTCCAGCATTTGCTTCTACATCGTTTAAGTCCATATTATCTGCAAGATCTTTAAGGTCTCCTTTATCTGTGACATTAAAATTATTAATCTCTAGGTTTATTGAATTTTTTCTCCTTGAGCCATCTGGCATCTCCACAGGACTTAACGCCCTGTAGACATCTGGACCAAGATGCCTATGCTTTATGCATGTTAATCTATGGGTTCCAAAATCAGTTGGCTCGTTTTGTAGCTCATCTAAAGTTTTTTGCCTTAAACTTAGAAGGTGAGAGGAGAATTGAATAATTCTGTCACTGAGGGAAACTATGCTTTCATCATCAACTACCGAATCTGAATTTCTACTACCAACAATTCCTGATCTATTACTCTGTACGCTTGTCATCATTGCAATCATGGGTTCTCCTTCATAGACAATTTCTTTTTGAACTAATCTTTTAAACTTATCTACCATTTCTCCTACGACTTGCCATTCCGTTTTTGTGTTAAAATTTTCAAATGTAGTTTTGATATAGTCGAAGCTTAGAATCATTCTGTTAGCCCTTCCAACTTTGGAGTAGTAAAACCTCTTGACCACATTAATCATATTGTCTACAGACATTCCTCCAACATTGTAATAGTAAAACTTCATGTCTTTTACCTGTTTGAGAGCTTGCCTCATCTTTAAAACAGTTTCTTCTCCTGCTCTGCGCCACTTTCCCGTCTCGATTAAATGCAACTGCACACCTGATATTGCTGCGCATTGCCTGTTCATGATTTCTTCTCTACTCATTTCTCCATTGTCAAAATGCAATACTGGCACATTTTCATATGACATAGATGTTTTAGTGCAAAAGTCCATACAGAATTGAGTTTTACCTACTCCAGAACGCGCAACAATAACCGTTATATTACCTGGCCTTAAGAGGGAGCCGTATAGATTATTTATTGTTTTATGTGGCCCTAGGAAGCCGTATTCTTCAACTGGATTTTCTCCACGCTCCTCTATGACCTCTTCCATGTCTTCAAATATATTACTTGGGAGATCATCTCCTTCTTGGAATAAATCTATTTTCTTATTATAAATCTCGTCTGCAGTTTCGACTATTTCTGAATATGTTGCGGTGTTTGGTAGCTCTTGTATTTTTTTAGCCATTTCAGAAGATGCACTGCACAGTGTTCTTTTGACGGTTAGTTTTTTTAACTCTTTTGCAGACACCATTAAAGAGTCTTCAGACACCCTTCTCATGGAAAGGGATTTGATGTAATCAAATATGTTTAAATTATCTTCAAAAGAGATACCTAGAGAATTTACTCTTTCAGCTAAAATTATCTCGTCTATTTTTTCTCCAGAAGATAAGGCCTGTCTTAGAACACAAAAGATTGTTTTATTTACCTGACTAGACAAATCAAAGAAATCTTCATCAGATATAAATGGTGCGATTTCAGCGTAAGCCCCTGGGAATTTAATTAACCCAGCCAAAAGTTGTTGTTCGCATTCGTAAGAATATATCATATGGTATAAATATACCAGCTTAGAGTCTTTTTGTCAAGTAATTAACTTTTACTCCCCTGGATTTATATCCGGCCTCGTCAACAAAGAGCATTCCTCAAGATAGTCTTCCGCGGCTTTTCTTAAACCCATATCTATGATTGGAGAGCAAGATTGAGATATTATTTGTGGAGTACCTGATTGATCTGCGAAGATTAAAATGAAACCTTTATTTTCTTCAGAAGAGCCCGAAAATTCGTATATTTTACTAAGCAAATTAGTTGGCATAGAAAACTCAGGAAGAGAGTCTGGATTAATTTCTTCACTCATTATCTTTAATTACACTAGAAATGCTGCTTTTTGAGATTTCGTCATTATAGTATATCTCTACTAGCTTGATATCATTTTTTTCACAAAACTCTCTTTTTTGATGATCTCTCCTTAGCTGGGAGATGTAATTTATTTTATTCTTTCCGTGGAAGAAGGGGGTATATTTGGTGTGTTGTTTACCTTGAACTTCTATTGCGATTTTTTTTGTAGCATTATAGAAATCTAAAGTCATCTTAGAACCAACAACAGGAAACTCTTCAAATACCACATGTTCTTCCCATAGTTCTTTAAGGATTTTTTTTACAGAAAATTGTATCTTGCTTCTGCTTGGGCCTGTCCAATTAATTTTATATTTATGAGCTTTAGGTACTCTTTTAAGGACACCAAATAATGTCTTAAATCGCATTGCTAAATTTTTTAAATTCTTCGTAAAGAAAGTCTGACAGCTCTTGGTTGGATTCTAAATAGTTTAGTAGTTTTTGTTCGCCTTGAAACTTGCTTTCGTATTCGATCGATTTGCTTTCAAGCTCTGTGATTAAATCTTCTGAAAATGATATCCATGCACCCTTTTTAATTGCCATCTGAAATGCAAACATCATATCTAGGACTTCTTTTTCTTTCCAAACAGAATTTCCACCAGTTCTTCCATATCTTATTGGATATCTTACTTGGGCTCCAGTTTTTTCATTCACGCTTTTTCTGAATCTTATTTTACAATAATGACCAATAGGGTCTCCTTTATCTTCGATTCTGGTTGCAGATGGATTGGTGAACATAATATCAGATGTATACCTTTCTTCAAACTCTAGTATAAAATTTGCATAATGTTTGACAGCGTTCCCTCCGGCTTGTTTGGTTTTAGGCCCTCCTCTGGAGGCGTACGGGTTCGTTGCAACTTCAACTCTCACCTGACTAGTTAATATCATTACGTGGCCCATTTTACTAACTGGTAGAACCATTTTTTTAAGAAAAACAGAAGTTATTAATGCTCCTCCTGCAACCTGCTCTGGTTCGTCGAAACCTTTATCTAGATCATTGATCCTGCACAACGCATCTACGCTATCAATAATAAACATATATTTTCTATCATCTTTATTATCCATCACTAGATTCCTGACGAGCTCAAAGACTTTCTCGAATACATTGCAGTCAAATACAAAAAACCTATCAGGGTCTGTATCTATACCACTTCTTTCTAGAATATCTTGACTCAACCTACCTTCTGACTTAACAACAATAACCATCGCTTTTTTTCCAAAGTGATCTTGGAAATTCTTAGCGAAAGAAAGAGCACAACTGGTTTTACCGCCTTCGTTTATCCCTGTAAATCTATGCGCACCAGATGTCAAGCCTCCACCCATTGCTATATCTAAATTTAGACTTCCTGATGGAATTCTATAATTAAGCTCTTCAAAATTATTGAAATGATATTTTTTGTTATCTTTATCGTTTAAAAACTGTTCTATTTGTTCTTGAGTATTATTCATTTAAAAAATCCTTAATATTTTTAGTCTTGGTTTGTCTTTTTATATCTTCTCCCCATGAAAAAGAAAAGGTGTCCTGCTTTTGTTGGTTAGAGATATAATCTTTATATTTAAGGGATAGTATATTGCCACCCTTTTTTGTCTTGAAGAAAAAGAGGCTTGTTAGAGGGAAGTCAAATTTTATATTATTCCAGAATAACTCATCTGGATAATCTTTGAGTAAACTCTTTAGTATTGAGACTTGCTTAAAATAAGCTTTCGAGTTTTGAATTAGTTCTTTTGAGACAAGTCTTTCTATTACCTTCTTTTTATTCACTTGGTGAGTATAGCATACTAAGCTTACGTAGTCAAGACATTATATTTCGGAATATTGTAGTTTATAAACTTTTTTACTGCAATTTTATATTCATGTTCAAGATCTTGAGTTTTTACTGTTTTAAGCTCATTGACTATTTCATGAAAATACTGATTTGATAACTTACAGTGGTTTTCTGGTATAAGAAACTGATGAATCCTTTCGCCTTGTTTTATTGACAGTAATTTGCCGCCTTCTTGTTTCTGGCAGATTTCGTCTATATTGGTGTTTTTTAATATATCTACTACACTGGATGTGTCTACGGCCTTTTGGTAGGATTTTTTGAGTGCATCGATCATTTCTTCTTTTTGCTGAATATCCTGTTCTTGTTTTGATACTTTTATTTTATTCTGCTCGATAGTTTTATTTATTTTATTTAAATCGCTGGATAGAGCTTTTATATCTTTTTCTTTTTCATTAAGCATATCTTGGGCGTTTTTAACTTGATTAAACTTATCTTGTTTTTCTTTATCAAGATTACCTCGATCATTTTCGAAGCGAGCTTGCTCCTCTTTCAACTCTTCCTGAAGCGGTTTAAGTTCTTTAATTTCTGAGTCGTACTTGTTTTTTTGATTTGCCAAATCTTCCTCAAGCGATTTGATTGACTTGGCAAGCTCTTTTTCTGTAGATTGATTATTTTTTATTGTTTTTTTAATATTTGAGAGCGATTCGTTTTCGTTCTCTAATTTAATTTTAATAGCCCTTAGTTCATCCTCTGATTCTGATAAAGAATTCTGATTATCCTCTATTGTTTCTTGCATGGATTTGCAGGCTTTTTTGTTGTAATCCAATTCTTTTTGAGATGATTTAATTTTGGCATTAATTTCATATAGGTGCTCTTTAGCTTTTTTGTACTCTGGTTGGCTTTTAGGTAAATATTTTTCTATACTAATATTCGCTGCAATAACTAATAATATAGCTAATGGATCAAATACTAATACCAGAATAATTATTACTATTCTCACTGCTTGAGATATATCAAATTCTTTTCCAGTAAAGTCTGCAATTGCTTCTGCTACGTATTTTACAGGCCCAACTTCAGCTTCTAATTCTCTAGCGCTATCTGTGAAGCCTATTTTCTCTACTTCTAGGGCATCAATTCTTCCGTGCGCATCTGCGATATTTTTAGAAAACTGTTCTATTTGAGGTAGCGTGCTAGTGTCTTTTTCGTCGCTTCTATTTCTGAATTCGGTTATTTTGCCTTCTATTTGTTTAATTTTATCACTGGCTTCATTTCTAAAGTTTGATATATTGGTATTGTATTTTGAAATATTTTGAGATATTGTATCTCTGTAGGGTTTTTGCTTTTCGCTTAACTCTTCTAGCTTCTTTTTCTTATTAGAGAATAATCCTCCACTGGAGCTTTCTAGGGCTTGTACGGCAGAATCAAGTTCTTCTAATTGTTTTTTTTCATCCGATATTCTGGACTGCTCAAATTGTATATCTTTATTTAATTGCTCAGTAATATCTTTAATTTTTTGCGTTTCCTGATCGATGTCTAATCTTGCCGTGTTTGCTGTTTTACTGCTTCGACTTTCGAGGTTGGCTATTTGCTGCTTTTGCCTTTCAATAAAATCTTGCTCTCTAGCAATCTTACTATCAATTGTTTCAGACATTGCAATAGCTCTTTTTGTATTTGTTTCATGCTCTATGTGGGCTCTTGAAAGAAACCCAAAGATCCCCATGCTTGTAATACCCATAAGCACAAGTGTCGCAAAGCTTAAATAAGTTTTTACTAGAAAAGGAGAACTTTTCCAATTCCTGTGCAGCCATATAGCTGTAACGATTTTTCCAATTTCTAAAACTCCACCCATAATAACTACAGAAGTAATTGATCCTGGGAATATCGTGGCTAAACCTATGACACTAAAGTATGCAGCAACAGCAGATATACTTAATGCAGATAATAAATATAGTATACAGAAAAACATTACTTACCTTCCTTGTTTGAGTTTGGAAAAAAATCAGGATGCGCTTGCTTGTTATTTTGGCCTAAGCCGCTATTGCAATTCGAGTAATAATGCTCGGTATTATCATTTCCATAGTAACCTCTATCTGATTTAGTCTTTGACGGATCGTGGACCGTTTGATTGGAGTAATTTGGTTTATTTAGGTTAGATGGATTATTGTTATTTGGGTAATCTATTTCGCTCATATTGATGTTATTTACACATTAATCAATGGTTTCTAGAACATCTTCTTTCTTTACGTGAACCTCTTCATGGGTATCTTTGTCTTGGATTACTATAAAGTGTTGTCCATCTAGTGGACCTCCTGATTCTACATATTCATCTATTATAAAACCTTTTTTGTTTGAGCCTCTACATAAATAAATGCAGGACCGAGGATATTCTCCAAAATGTCTCATGTAATAATATACACATTATATTAGAAGTCATCCTCTAGCGATCCGCTTTGTTGATACTCTCTTACCCTTCTTTCGAAGAAGTTGCCCATTGCCTGAACGTCTACAACTTCACTAAGCCAAGGAAAGGGGTTTGTATCGCTAGGGAATTGATACCAGTCTAAACCTATCCCTTGTAACCTGCGGTTCCCAATGTAGTGCATATAATCTACGAACATCTCAGCATTTAAGCCTAAAATTCCCGTTGGAAGAACATCGTGGGCATATGCTATTTCTAGCTCTACCGCTTTTTTCATGTGCTCTACAAATTCTTCTTGTATTGATTTAGTCCAAATAGAGGGGTTTTGTTCAATTAAGGTATTAATTAAATAAGTTCCGAATGCGATATGAGAGCTCTCATCTCTCAAGGTATACTTAATCTGATCAGAAATTCCTTGTAATTTATTTTGTCTTCCTAGGGCAAGAAGCATAGCGAAACCACTGAAGAAAAAAGTACCCTCGCAAACAATCCAATATGTTAGGAAATTCCTTAGTATTTCTTGTTTGCCTTCTTTGGTGTGCGGATCGAAGTCTTGTCTGCTAATGTCATTTGTAATGCTCATTAGAAAGTCGTCTTTGGCTTTGATGCTTGGAATAGTTTCGTATGCCGTAAAAACCTCATCAATATCAAGGTCTAGACTATCACATACATAAACTACTGTTAGGTTGTGAAGACTTTCTTCAAACGCTTGACGAAGGATGTACTGGCGGCACTCAGCGTCAGTAATAAATCTAAAGGCACTAAGCAAAAGATTATTACCAACCAAAGACTCAGATCCAGCAAAAAACCCAAGGCAGCGTTTGACAAGTAATTTTTCATCTTCTGTAATTTCATTATTCTTCCATTGTTTAATATCATTCTGCATTGAAATCTCTGTTGGCATCCAGTTGTTTGCACAGCTTTTTATAAAAAGATCCCAAGCGTATTTGTGTTTGTGGGGTAATATTCTGTTAACTCCAGCAATATTCTTTGTTAATAGTTCTCCTGTTTTATCTTTCATTTCGTTATAATACTAGCATCTATAACGTAAATAGTCAAGAAAAAGATCACTCTTCTTTATCATCGATTGGGCATATTTGTTCAATTAATCTATCCCTAATATCTTGAGGTGAGTTGTACCATTGAATCGCGGTATCCTTTCTCATTTCTTGTATTTCAATTTCTTTTTTTACTAGCGAAGATTCTATTTCTTCTATTAATCCTATGCTCATGTCGGATATATCGATATCTAGATCAAAAGATATATTAATCAGATCTTCAATTTTATTTTCGTCCTTAGCTTGGGAAGCGTTAATAAATATTTCCTTGGCCTCTTCTTCTGTCCCTGGGTTTTTTTCTGGATGTGTGGCCTTGACAATTTCTCTATAAATAGACTTGATTTCAGCTGAGTCTATGTTTTTATTGTTTTCATCTTTTTTAG
>OBOP01000011.1_pt1 | contig 12987 bp, 31 predicted proteins | sample 1535181 | NCBI WGS metagenome assembly OBOP01 (sample SAMEA3275620, study PRJEB22092) | marine metagenome | biome: Atlantic Ocean; feature: Nearshore environment, 25' water; material: water | collected 2014-06-21T10:00:00+00 | depth 0.2 m
AGAGGCACAATTGTGCATCCTACTTTTGGGAGCTGGGTTTCAAAACTTTCGGGTTCATTAAATAAGACCATTCCAGCAAATGTAAAAATCGGTGGAGGTGGAGGCGGAGCAGGTTTTCTAGAATCAAAATACGGAGCTTTACCAATAAATAATCCTAAGTCTGGATTAGCAAATAGTAAAATGGCGTCTTATTTAGATCAGGAGCACTTTCAAGGAAGAATTTCTATCACCGAAGCTCTAAACGAAAATTTTTCTACAGATTTTCCGCAGAAACAAATTAGGGCTTACTCAGATTTATATAAAGATGCGGTAAAATTAATGAATAGTGACGATTTAAATGCCTTTGATATTACTCAAGAACCCGAAGGTGTTAGTAGTCTTTACGGCTCGACAAACTTTGGGCAAGGATGCTTGTTAGCAAGAAGACTGGTTGAAAATGGCGTCCGATATGTAGAAGTTACTAGGGGAGGTTGGGATACTCACGATAATAACTTTGAAAGAGTTTCTGCGAATTGTGCGGATATAGATCAGGCTTTAAGTGGATTACTAATTGATTTAGAGCGTAGGGGCTTACTTTCTGAAACTTTAGTGGTTCTTACATCTGAGTTCGGAAGAACTCCAAATATTAATGGTAGAGATGGCAGGGATCATTGGCCATATTGTTTCTCGGCGTTTCTAGCAGGAGGAGGGGTCAAAGGTGGAATGACTTATGGAGAAACAGATAAGAGCGGAAGAAGTCCTGTGGAAGGCAAACCTATCAAACCAGAGGACTTAAATGCTACTATAGCACATACCTTAGGTTTATCTCTAAATAGCTATCAATACTCACCTTCAGGAAGACCTTTTACAATCGCTCATAAAGGTGAGCCACTTATGGATATTTTATTATAATGAAAAAACAAATCACAAGAGTAGATTTAACAGAAGAGATTAAAGCAGCTCTTCTGAAAGAGCAGGGTTTTGAAGAAGAAATTTCTGAAGAAGCTTTTGCAGAAGAAAAAAATAAAGGGAAAAAGTTAAATAAACCCTTTAGAACTCCAGGTGGGCCGAAAAAATTCTCGGTCTATGTTAAAAACGAAAAGGGCAATGTTGTAAAAGTGAACTTCGGAGACCCAAATATGGAAATCAAGCGTGATAACCCTGAAAGAAGAAAATCTTTTAGAGCTAGACATAATTGTGATAACCCAGGACCGAAAACTAAAGCCAAATATTGGTCTTGCAAAATGTGGAGTAAAAAGCCTGTGAGTAAAGTTTCAAGCAGTGAAGACTATGAAGAAGAAATTTTAGAAATGCTAGATGAATCAGAAAGCAAGCAGGGGCTTTGGGACAATATTCGCAAGAAGAAAAAGAGAGAGGGTAAAAATTATAGACCAGCAAAACCTGGAGATAAAGATCGTCCTTCAAAAGAAGCTTACGAAAAAGCTCAAAAACCAAAAAAGAAATCTAAAGCTGAAGATGATAAAGATGCAGGATTAACTGAACAGCAAAAGAAATTGCCTGAGTCAGTTAAAAAAGCTATTTTAGACAAAAAGAAAAAATCTAAAGCTTTTGAAACTTGTGATGGGTGCAAAACTCCAAAAGAGTGCTCAAAAGCAGGAAAATGTAAAAATTCAGAAGCTAAAAAAAGTAAGAAGAAATATTAAAAGTGTATAAAATTATGTGCTCAGGTTTTTATTAATTGTTTTCTTATTTAGTTGTTGTTCAACTAAAAAGAACTTAACACCTAAAGATACTCAATTTAATAAACCAAGAGACTGGGTTGAAGTTTATCGGCACGAAATGAGAGTGGCAATGGACAATGATGACTCAGTCGCATGGCACTTTTTCTTCTGGGAGCTTTTAAAAGAAAAGTCAAGGGTAAGCAAAAGCCCTTGACTTTTTTGTTTACATATGATAAGATATAATCTATGTTTACAGGAGTTCTAGAAAGCAAAGGCGTAATATCCAAATATAGCATTGATATTAGCGAGGATGAATTAATAAATACTTATACAAAAGAGCTTACTTTATATTGGTGTGAAAAAAATCATCCTGAAATTATAAATAAAATAAGGTCAAATATAGAGGAATTAATTAAGGAAGAAAATGAAAATTAAAAAAGAATTAAAAAACATTGATTTTATATATGATGAATCATCACAAAAATTTAATTTAATAGATCAAAATGGTAATGAAATTGAATTAAATAAAATATATGCTTTTGCATTTACAAGATTTGTTGTCCGTATGGCTCAAAAAAACTGGCTAAGGGATAAAAAAAATGTTGACAAACATGAGGCAAATATAGTATCATTAATAGAAGATGAACCAATCGACCCAAACCAGACCACCTTTCAATGGACTCAAGAAGTACCTTCAACACCCTGCACATCCAATGAGCCAATTTAAAGCATTTATGTTAAATATAGATTCACTAAGCTTGGTATACGCTTCCGAAGAGGAAGAATTCTACTACAAAGATGATACGCTTGTTCCCGAAGGAGAAGTTGTCGGAATTGAGGTCGAAAACGAAGATACAATTGATATTGTATTGTTCTCAAATATTTATTTTACGCATGATGTAGTTTAAAAATGGAAAGGTTGTGGGAATATAGAATCAAATACAACTCAGGACTATCGCATTCAGCGATGGATAATTACCATTATTTTAATGCTGAAACAGCAACAATAGCCCTAAGTTACCATCAATCAATGATGGATAAACATGGCTTCAAAGCCCAAATCCTATCTGTAGAGAGGAAATGTCCATATTCAAATAAATGGATAGACGAAACAGAAGACTTAGATGTAATGAAATCTGAATAAGACTAGGTCTTTTTTATTGTTTTTAATATATTTTCCTTTTGTTCTTCCGTTAATTTTAAAAATATTTTTTTAGCTTCTATCCAAGCAGTTCTAGCTCTAATATGAGGGTTTGCTCGAAAAGTATTATCTTCGATTAATTCTACTGTCAAATAATCTATTATTAATTGTTTATCGCATTGTTCCATATCAATTTTTACACAAGATAAATGTTGACTTCGTGCGAAATTTGTGAAAGACTTAACTTATTATGAATAATACAGAATACATTAAATTGACAGAGATGTGGCAAAACGGACAATACCTTGAAGTCACAGATACTATAACTACCGAAAATTGGGATTACGCAACTTTTGCAGAATTTTGCGGTTATTTTATGAAATACCTTGGTTCGAATGAGTTTAGCGTTTTTCAGAGGCTTCTATGAACCAAAGAGAGCATTTTAAATTAATATGGGATACATACGATTTCACGATGTCTAAAATCGTGAAATTAGAAGAGGATTACCAATATCTTTTTTCTCAAATAAATAATAAGCTTGAAACTCAAAAAAAACTTCCTGCACCACTAAAAGAAGCTTTTTTAGAAAATGCGAGAGATTTACAGCTTGTATATAATAAGCAATTAAAAACTCTGCAAGAAATTATAACCTTTTGTGACGAGAATGATGCATGGGGCAACTATGATATTATACCTGAAGAATTTGTTGTCAGCAAAGACGCATTAAAAGAGTTAATAAAGGTTACCTTGCATTTAGAGGAGGTTTTAAAAGATTCTGTAGAAAATGTAGAAAGTTTACTTGACTTTTAAGAGAAAGGCATTTAGTCTTAAAATATGAAACGCGGAAGACCAAAAGGCTACTCTCCTTATGTGGAGATTTCTTACGAAGACCTTGCAGATTATGTTGGAAGGAAAACATTAATTAAAGTTTGCAAGAGTTGGATAGAAGACCTTGCAGAGCAAGCTCATTCATCTAGTAACTTATTTTCTGTAACTAAAGAGTCCTTTGTGGAAGATTCGCATGAGGAAGTAGTTAAAGAAGAACAACCAAAAATAGAATATGCAATTACAAACTTCAACTAATAAATATTTCCCTGACCTTATAGGGCAAAATGCAGTAAAAAGAAAATTATCTTTTTATATTGATGCGTTCAATAAAACAGGTGTTTGCCCATTTTTGCTACTTACAGGTGCAAAGGGCTTGGGTAAAACAGAATTTGCCAAAGGTTTTGGTAAGAATTTAATTAATCAAGATGGAACGAAGAGAAATTTCCTTGAAATTAACTGCTCGACAATTAAAAATAACGAGCAATTTTTTGAGCAAATATTCCTTCCGCTGATCTCTGATAATGAAATCACCATTTTGTTTGACGAATGTCATGCCTTGCCAAAAGATTTAACTATGGCATTTCTCACTATATTTAATACAGAGACTAGAACAAGAAAAACATTTGAATGGAATGAAATGTCTTTTGAATTTGATTTCAAAAAACAAACTTTTATTTTCGCAACAACAGAGAGCGATCAAATCTTTCCACCACTAAAAGATAGACTCACTAATGTTGATTTTGAACCCTATTCAACCGAAGAATTAGGTCAAATCTTAAAGGTGTGTGCTCCCGAAGCGGTAATAGATGATGATTGCCTTGAAGAAGTTTCGAAGTCTGTTAGAAATAACGCAAGAAATGCAGTAATGCGAGCGAAAGAAATATCTTTATATTGCGGAGCAAAGCGTAAGTTTATGTTTTCTCTTAAAGATTTTAAAGATTTATGCAAGCAGGTGAGTATTTTACCGCTAGGATTAACTTATACGGAAAAGCAAATACTTGAGGCTTTAAAAAATGGTTCAGCGACATTAACAGGGCTTGCGGCGAAATTGGGTTTGAGTAAAACATCCATACAAAAAGATCATGAATTATATTTATTAAATAAGAATTTAATTGAAATTGACGGCAAAAGAAAGATAACCGCTAAAGGTATTGATATTTGCAAGGAATTAGCAATGCAATGATTTTTTGCCTTGACTAAAACGCTGAATCCATCTATTATATAATAGATGAAAAATAAGAACATAGATCAACTCAATAATGCTTTAGACGAGGCGAATAAAATAGCAGATGAGCTAGATAAAGCTGAGGTTAAAATAAAAAAACCAAGCAAGTTGACAAGGGAGTCAATCTTAGAAGAATTAAATGAAATCATAGAAGAAGAAGACGGAGTAGCTACAGAAGATGAGGATACCTTATTTAAAGATTTAGGTTTAGATAGCTTTGGGTCAACGATGTTTTTCCTTGAAGTGGATGACAGATATAATTATTTTAAGGGGCAGACTAAGGAAGAGTTTATGAAAAGTGTGAATTGGCAAAATTTAAGAGTCAAGGATATTATAGACAACATATTATGTTCTTAAAATCATATAAGCATATAGTTCCCACCATACATTCAGAGGATTGTGTTTATATAGAAGGCTTGGAAAGGGATGCAAATTTTAATTTGTTTTATAGAAAATTAAACAAAGATTTTTTTCTCTCCGTTGAAGCTGAGAATTTAGGTTTAATTTATTGTCCACCAATGCCAATAGCAAGTTCACATTCAAAATGTTTAAATATTAATAAATTACAACACACTCATGCACATAAGTATGTCAACGCAATGAAGAATACTAATGTGAGTTATGTAGATATAGATGGTTCGGCTTGTGCATCTTCTTTGGTTGCAATAGCAAAAGCTTTCAATTTAATAAATAATTTTGATTTTAAAGATGTAATGGTTATTGCAGACGAAAGAATTTCCAAAGATGTTTCTGATTTGTTTTCAGAAATGAACATTGGTGTTAAGGGTGGAGATGGTTTTTCGGCTTTACATTTTTGCAAAGATCAACCAAAAGATTCATTTATTAAAATTACAAACACGGCAATAGGGTATCATTATAATTCAAACCCTTGGCTTACTTCTGAAGAGGGCTACTCGAAAGTAATCAAAACGGACGATTACGCTTGCATTAAGCCTCATGGTACAGGCACAGGGGTAAATAATGAAGCCGAAGAGGGCTTGTGCAAAGATAAAAAAGTTATATTATCACCAGAGGGTTTAAGGTATAAAGAAAAATATGGTCATATGCAAGGTGCGAGTGGATCAACAGAAATATGCCAAATGCTAGATGAGCATTCTACTTTGCCTAGAACATTATGCCTTGCTTCGGGTTTAGGTAACTTTTATGGCGGTTTAATTATTGAGAAAAAATCATGAACAACTTAGAAGAAAATATAAAATATCAAATAGACCGCTTGAGTGCGGATCACGACAAGGAGACGATCAACTTAATCAACCATACATTAAAACCAATGTTGCAATATATAAAAGATCACGAAGAGATTATGAAAGAGCTACGCAGAATCGGAGGCAAACACGCACTATAATGTTTGACGATGGAATTCATAATGATTTCGAGGAAGCCCATCAAAAAGGCTTGCGAAGGGGTTTTGACTTAGGATGGACATATAAAGGTAGATTTGATAGACAAATAATAAAAGACCAAATTGATAAATTAAATAAAAAGAAACATAGCGGATCAAAATATCAAATTTGTATTTTAAAAAAAATTTTAGAAGAAATGGAAAACCATCCAAATAACAGAGAAAATATCACATTTAATAGTTGGTAAAAAATGATTGACAAAAAGCTTTTTTATTGAGATAATATAAACATGAAAATATCCATTACAACAAACAATAAAGTTTACAGCGTTGAAGATGAATTGGGCTTTGATTGTGTCAGTATTGATGAAGCGGTTGAAATGTTTAAGGGGTTACTTGTATGTGCAGGTTTTCACCCATCTAATGTAGATGCTAAATTTTGCTTAGATTATGCATGGTTTACTGAAGAAGAAAAGGAAAGGGACTTGCAAGGTCATTTGCACTTTACAAATAAATTAGTTAGTAAATGGCATGACGAGTGTCAAGAGGAAGTTGACAGAAAAGTGCAAGAATTTCAAGATAATTTATATAAACCAACAGAATAGCATTATGGAAAAAGAAATCATATTAAAAGAAACGATGAGCGGTGATTTATTCTTTACCATACCCGATGAAATGCTTGAGCGACTAGGTTGGAAAGAGGGGGATGATCTAAAGTTTGAAGAAAGAAATGGCTCTGTAATGATTAAGAAGGTTAAATATGAAAATGTCGAGCTAGAATTTGATGATGATGAATTATTTAGATATATGAAATTTGCACATGAAATAGGTGTATCATTTAATGAACTTTGTGAATCAGCAATAAAGGCACATTTAGATGAAAGGAATACTAAGTAAAATATTATATTATATGGGAGATTTAATTAGTAAATTATTTTATTATAAATTTTTTTGCAGGGGAGCTAGGTTTTTGTATCCAATTTATAGCAAACTTATGAATTGGAGTATGGATTTAGACGAGGATCAAAAAATATGGAAAGTTATAAATAAAAGAAAATTACATGAATAGTTTTTTTCCAAGTAATAAAGAGCCTGAGATACCACCTGATACCTGCCCATATATAAATTTTATTCAAGAAATTTTAGATCAAATAAAAGATAAAAATAAATCAAAATCAATGGACTCTCAAATACAATTAATTAATGATACATTAGAATATATTAGAGACTCAAACGCACAATTAAGAGATTGTGGAAAATTTTGGAAAAGAAAATTTGAAAGTAAAGGAAAAAAGAAGCTATGCACGAAACAATGACAGAAGAGATTAATTATAACAAAGGTTATGATAAAGGTTGGTCAGATGCCCAAGAGTATCTAGCCAAAAAGTTTGAAAAGATTCTAAGTAAAAACGCATACAAGTCTTACGAGAACGGCTTTAGGGATGGAGCTAATCAAAAAGACAATCAACCATGTGTGTGTGGATTTTGGGGGGATAAAAAATGAGCGAAAATAAAAAAATTACTATTATTGGTGCAGGAAATGCGGGGTGTATCTCGGCATTATCTTTGCTAGAAAATAAATACGAAGACTCTGACTCAAATATAGGAGAGATTGAAATAATTTACGATCCCGAAGCTCCAATAGAAAGAGTGGGTCAAGCAAGTGCAGTTGATGTTCACCAATTAATGTTTAAGATGTTAGACATGAATTGGTTTAGTAAAAACCTAGTAAAAGCTACTCCAAAAACTGGAATTAGATATAAAGATTGGGGGAACTTTAATCATAACTTTTTTCACCCTTTTCACGAAGGTAATGTCGCTTGTCATTTTGTACCAAAGCTTCTTTCTGAAGCGGTACTCGATCAAAATTATTTTAATGTAAAAACTGCTAGAGTTGATTCTAGTGATGAAATTGATTCGGATTTCATTATTGATTGCAGAGGAAAACCTTCTGATATGTCAGAATATAACGATGTAAAACACCCTTTAAACTCCGCCTTGCTTTGCGAGGAAGAGCATTCGGGTGAAAATATATATTACACAGGTCATGTGGCAACTCCTTATGGTTGGGCTTTTGTTATACCTAATGTGGATACAATATCTTTTGGCTATTTATTTAATTCAAATATAACAAGCAAAGCAGAGGCTTTAAAAGATTTTCGTGAGAGATTTCTTTTAAAAAATAATCCAACAGAACTCTCTTTTGAAACTTATTTAGCAAAAAATATTTGGAGAGACGAAAGAACAATATTAAACGGCAATAATTATTGCTTTATTGAGCCACTAGAAGCTACATCCGCTTCGATCTATCGAATTGTTACGGAAAACTTAATCAGCCACATAGATGGCTTCTATACAAAAGATGATGTGCAAAACCATAGCGAAAAACTTTTTTCTGAATGTGCGTATTTTGTCAACAGGCATTACAAGTTTGGCTCAAAGTTTGATACTCCTTTTTGGAATTACGCAAAAACTTTAGAAACCCCTCAATGTGAAAAATATCAAGAAATCATAAAAACTATTGGTCATTGGGACACTTTAAGACTTGCTAATTATAATCCAAAACCAAATGATGCTTTAGATTTAACCTATGGAACTTGGTATCCAAGAAATCTAATGAATTGGGAAGTTAATATGAATAATACCTTGACAAATAATTAAATATCATTTATCATAATACCATATGAAAACAATACATAATACAAAAAATTGCAATTACAGAAGGTTCTTGCACAAAAAACTAAAGCATGGGAAAATTAGTGGTCGCTTTTATAAGTTCCTTTGCAGAAGTCATCCGTATCGTATTACAACTCGCAACATAGAGTTAATTGTAAGAGAAATTCTTGATGGTAAGATGACAGAAGATAAAGGTATTCGCTTGCTACAACAAGATACTAGCGAGCTAAAGATGCAGAAAGAGATGTATAAATCAAATATAGAGTGTAGAAAGAAAATTTCAAAAACAACAACTTCAAAAACAACAACTCCATATACAAAACCTTTATTAAAATAATATGCCATACATACCAAAATCACAAAAACAAAAAGCAGATGACGGAATCATAAAAGATTGCGGATATTTAAATTATTCAGTACATCAATTAATTGATAGATATATAGACATAAATAAAGAAAGCTATCAGACTTATAATGATATTATTGGAGCTTTAGATTGTGCCAAAATGGAAATTTACAGAAGACTCGTAGCCAAATATGAAGATAAAAAAATCCTACAAAATGGAGATGTACCTCCATACATAAATGAAGCAGAAGCTTAGAGATATTAGAGATTTATTTTGTGCGATGGGAATATGTTTATTATTGATGTGGTTTCAAATATGGTATATACTAACAGGTAGAGAATGAATAAAAGAAAACCAAAATTCGTAGAGAAGCGTTGGGGATCAGAAACATGGTTCGCAAATAATGAAACGCATGATTATTGCGGTAAAGTTTTATATATTAAACAAGGGAGTCATACTTCTATGCACTTCCATATACAAAAACATGAAGTTTTTTATATTTTAAATGGAGTTTTAATTGTAAACTACATTGATACAAATACAGGTAAAGTTCACTCTGTCACCTTAAATGAGGGAGATTGCATGGATGTAGAAATGGGGCAACCTCATCAATTAATTGCTCATGGAGATGGAGTTACATTAATAGAAGCGAGTACATTCCATAGGGATTCAGATAGTTTTAGAATTCACGATGAAACGCCAAGCAAATAAAAAAAAGAACACAAAACCAATAAATAAAGGTCAGAATGGCAAAGGAGATTCTCCGAGAAACATATCTGAACAATTCAAAAAAAACTACGATAAAATTAATTGGAAAAAGAAATGACATTAGTAGAACTTGAAGTTATACTTTTACTTTCGGCAATAATATTATGTTTTTTGTATGACATTTTCAAAGGTTGTTAGTGATAAAATTCAATAATAGTTTCGAGGAATATTCCTCTCGGTCAGAGTTAAAAGAGATTTTAAATGATATAATAGATTCAATGGGGAATTACCCGAAGGGTAGTGTTCATGGTGGTTTAAGCCCTACTGCGATAGAAAAAATCATTGCATATATAATGTATAGTGAAAATTGTGAATCATTAGACTTAAATATAAGCAAAGCAGAGGATGAATACCATTTAAATTTAACAATAAAAGATAAAGAATAATGATACAAATAGAAGATTCAAATAATGAAAAGTTTTTCATTAATCCTTCTCAAGTTATATATGTGAAGGAGAGAATGAACAGGGATGGCACTTTATGGAAAATATTACTTTCCAATGGGGAGTCTATCATAACTAAGAACGAACAAGGAGCAAATGCAATTATTTACTCAATCACTCCAAAAAAATGAACTTGACAAGAATTAAAACCTTGTTTATCATTACAACATGACAAAAAATCTAGGACTTACTTGCATCAGCGAAGAATTGAAAGAAAAAGATGCGAAAAAATACGCATTTCGCACGATGACTCGTAAGCGTTTCAATGACTTGTCAGAGAAAGAAGGAAGAAATGAAGCAATCAAACAACTATCTGAACGCATTTATCACAATATTCTTAACACTCGTTATGTTGTGTGTCATTGCATTAGGAATCATATACCTCATTATCGTCTTAGTTCCGCTCTCTTTCCTTTACTTACCGATGCAACTTTGGACTTATCACTTGAACTTTTACCCGATAAAAGTAAGATCAAAAATGAACTAAGAAAAGTAGGCTTAATTGCTAAAAAATTTAACCTTTCGATAGGTTCGCATCCCGATCAATTTAATGTCTTAGCATCCGCTAATGAAACTGCGGTTAATAGAACTATCAATGAGCTTAACTTCCAAGCTAGTGTCTTTGACATGATCGGTTTGCCACAAGACCATACTGCACCAATGAACATTCACATCAATTCAACTCCACCCGAAATTGAAAGTGACAATGATCCCGATTCTATAAACCATGCTAGAATCAAAGAGATTGCAGAGAGATTTTATACTAACTTAATGCGTTGCAACCAAGGTGTTTTCGATAGACTAACAATAGAGAACGAAGACAAAGGTTTTTGGAATGTTGACAACACTATTAAGTTTAGTGAATATATTTTTAGTAAATATTATCTAAACATACCTGTATGCTACGACAATCTCCACGATGCTTGCAACCCCTCGAAAGTTCTTTCGGTAAAGTGGCAAGCAGAGAGATGTGCCTATACATGGGTTAATCAAAATCAAACTAAAGATGAAGATTATTTTATCGCTCCTGTCTTCCATTGGTCAGAAGGTAAAAGCGACAAGCCTCGATCTCATGCAGATTACTTTTCTTTCAAAAATATTCCCCCAACGATTGCAATTCAACCAAATAAAGAAGCTAGATGGGAATGTGAAGTCAAAAAGAAAGACCTAGCAATCAAGAGATTGAGAGAGAATTTATCAAGCGAAGCAGTTTAAGTCTTGACATCATTTAATTATTAACCTAACATAATACTATGCACGAAAATATTACAGAAGAAAAGTTTTGGTACGATTCATACACAGGCACTTATTGGCTCGCAGATGAAGAATGGGAAGAGCCAAGAGAGTTTACTGAAGATGAATTAGTTTCAGAGGGAATTTACTTGAACGAGTTTTGCTTAAATGAGTATCTATAATATAGAAGTTCCGATCTCTCAAACAGAGTTGGAAGAAATGATAATGGAAGATAAATCTTTCTCTTGGGTTTTTAATACGAGCGAAGACGATTCCATTTCAATTAATGTAAATATTTTCAAAGAAGAATACGATGGCTGAAGTTAAAATGTATGATCGCTTCAAGCTAGAAGAATGTATCACTTCTTTATATCAGATTAATGAAGATTTAGAATCAATGCTACATCAAGAGATGGATACAGAAGAAAGTTTAACTGAAGATCAAAAAATGAACATAGTTATCGGTATGATGGAATTGCATAAAATTCGATGCAATGCAACTTTTGAAGTTATGGAAAAATTGATAGAACAAGGAGATTTAAAATGAATATTGTAAGGGCTTTAGAGATTATATTGCAAGAGGCAGAGGATTCAATCAATTCGCAAAAAGGAGAATCTTTTGTAAAAAACGAGGCTTTGGCATTATGCAAGCAATTCATGGAATTTATCCAAGTAAATGAAGAGCAAATTATGCCTAGTATGCCTAATTTTAAACCAACGGATGCACCAAGTAATCCACCGACTGATCCACCACCAAATCCACCGAGTAAATGAATTTAGAAGAGGCATTTTCAATAGTTCTAAACGAAGCAGAAGTATCTGCCTTGGGAGAGCGTTCGGATCATCATTTAGTTGTAGTAAAGGCAACTGAACTTTTGCGTTGTTTTTACGAGGAGCATGGACATCATTTCAAAAACTATGAGAAAGAATACGAAAATGCTACCGACTAAGAGATACTTGCATGATTGTTGGGAAGCAGGTTTTCCTTTAAAGCCTAAAAACCTACAAACCTTTTATCCAAATAAATTCATCAGAAAAAGATATTCTTATGCTTTTTGGAAAGATATTGTAAATGATTTAAATATATTACCATATAAAAAAAGGATTGAAGTGGCGAGTAATTTATTTAAAAGATTAGACCATCGAAATAAATTTCATAGTGAAAAGCAAGCAAGCTTTGAATTAGAGTCGATGTCTTTTTGCTTACTAGAATCAGAAGGTTTAATAAAAGAATGAGTAATTACTCAATAATAGAGGGTTGCATTAGGCAATCCACAGATAACCCAATTAATAAAACTATGG
>OBOP01000012.1_pt1 | contig 12844 bp, 10 predicted proteins | sample 1535181 | NCBI WGS metagenome assembly OBOP01 (sample SAMEA3275620, study PRJEB22092) | marine metagenome | biome: Atlantic Ocean; feature: Nearshore environment, 25' water; material: water | collected 2014-06-21T10:00:00+00 | depth 0.2 m
GGGACCATGTCGATCAATACAAAGAAGCAGATTCTTTGTATAGGTCTTTGCAGAAGCTTCTTGAGCGGACGAAAACAGGTGCGGTGTTACCCTTGTCATCCGAGCTTCTTGATTGGGCAAAACAAAACCTCGATCTCAAGATTGCGACTTTCACAAATCATGAAAATACAGCCGATTTCATGAGCTCTAACCAGGCTGACAGTCTAAGAACATCATTTACTTCAGAACGGAAGATCTCATACACATCAGTTCCTACTTCATTCCATGTATATTGTCTTGGTTCTCTCCAATGAGCACTGAATCCACGGAATCCCCACTGGAATACATCTGTGACTGCTATAAAAGGATTTTGATCGAATGTGATGTTTGGGGTTTTAGCGTTATAGATGAACAGATATAACTTTCCAGGTTGCACCAATCTTACTGGTGTTGGGGTAAGCAGTTCAAGAACTTCAATCATTCTATCATCTGGATCTGCTAGACCCGTCATATTATCCACAACAGAACGGATTCTGTTTACATTAGTATCTGTATCTGTTGGTCGTTTCGCCATTAGTTGATACCTAGTTCTTTCTCCGTCATTACTTTGAACTCCCACATCCTGTCTCTACAGAACTCTCTTGCTGCTTCCCACTTTGCCTGATTTTTAGCATACTCATATGCTTCACTCAGATACTTTTTAGTCTGCCTCTTTGGTTTGGGTGGAGGAGAGCACTGTCGAAGTGGTTTGACTTCAATAAGAGATGATTTAATTCTGCCGCTGGTGTCTCTATACTTAATAAAGAAGTCTGGAAAATACCTGTGAATCTTATTATCAATAGGAGAACGATATGGAATGCAAAACTCTTCAGACTGCCATTCTAATATATTTTCGTTCAGGTCGCAGTAGCGAGCAAATTTTCTTTCCCAAGATGATCGGCAAATAATATTAGTTGGATCACCGTTATACTTATTGGGGTAACGGGGTTTATATTTACTTTTATTGTAATGTCTAGCCACGCTTCCACCCCTTAACAGTATTTCTTTTGCCGTTCAGCAGTTCACTTACATGCCCTGTCGATAACTTATTTTCTTTACAGAAGTGAGTTATACAAGAGAACTTTACAATTTCACCTGTGGGAGATACCACAGTTCCTCCTTTATGTAAACCTGGTTTCCCAGATTCACGCATTTTTCGCTTTGCTTCTTCAGTATGTGGACGATTATGAATCATTCCATAACCTTTCACTTCCTCGTCTTCGGAAGTATCAATCCAGACTTTTCCAATTGATGGAAGTCCAAGAAATTTAGATACGTTGTCCGTATCATAAAACCCTTTATATGACATCTAAATAACTAAACAATCACCTAAGAGTATTTAGAGTGCCTAGACCATTTCCGAAAAAGATATCTCAGATAAAACCAACATTAACAGAAGTTGCACAGAGTTCTCATTTTATTGTTGAGTTTGGTGGACTGAGTGGAGAATTGAGAAAGCACCTTAAAGATAGGGGGATGAATAATAGATTCATCACCGATAATCTTAGTCTTCTCTGTAACAGGGCATCATTGCCTGGTAGTGGTCTCGCAACAGCAGATGTTGTTGGAAACTTTACTGGAGTTGCTGAGAAGTTCGCACATACTAGAACTTTTGTCCAGATGGATATGGAGTTCTATGTTGATAACTCTTATAGGTCTTTGAAGTTTATTGAACACTGGATGGAGTTTATCTCTAGTGGTTCAGAGACGAGTGGTGAGGGAGTAAATCCTCTGCGTGATGGATATCATTTTAGAATGAGATATCCAAGTGAATATAAATGCGATGAAACTAGAATTATCAAGTTTGAAAGAGATTACAAGAGATATATTGAGTATAGATTCTTTGGATTGTTCCCGATTGCATTGAATGCAACTCCAGTTTCATATGAAGGTTCTACATTATTGAAAGCATCTGCTTCATTCAATTATGACAGATACTATTCTGGACAGTCTCGTTCTATTAATGAATATATTGGAGACAATAATAATCAGACACAGGGATCTAATTCAATCTTTGGTTCTGCACAGAATAGTGTATATGGTATGAATTTCAGTGATGTTCTCAATAACAGTGATCTTGGATATAGTGCTAATGCAGAAATACTTGGTAACTATGGAAATCTATTCAATGTAGATCCAGCATCCACATCATTAAATAGAGCACAAATCAGTAACGCTAAGTTTACTTCGACTAGTGACTCTGGTGCTAGAGGTCGTAAGTAACCTCACTAAATAATTTTACTGATGTGCATGAATTGTAATGCCTTTACCAAAGATTGCTACACCAACCTATGAGTTGGTGATACCTTCGACTAAGAAGAAGATTAAGTATAGACCATTCTTAGTGAAGGAAGAAAAAGTTTTGATCGTCGCTATGGAAAGCGAAGATACAAAACAAATTGCGGGTGCAGTCAAAGATGTAATCAAGAACTGTATCCTCACTCGTGGAGTCAAAGTAGAAGAACTTTCTACTTTTGATATTGAATACTTGTTCCTCAACATTCGTGGTAAGTCTGTTGGTGAGGAAGTGGAAGTTCTTGTGACTTGTCCTGATGATGGAACCACAAAAGTTCCTACTGTAATTGATTTGGATTCAATCCAAATTCAACATGATGAAGAACACTCAAGAGACATCAAACTTGATGATCAATTGACTCTTAGGATGAGATATCCTTCAATGAATGAGTTTATTCAAAACAACTTCGTTGTTGCTGATGCTGGTGTTGAAGATACCTTTGGTATCATTATGTCCTGTATTGAGCAGATTTATAATGAGGAAGAGTCTTGGTCTGCTGCGGACTGCACTGAGAAGGAACTGAAAGACTTTATCGAACAATTGAACTCTAGGCAATTCAAAGAGATTGAAACTTTCTTTGCTACAATGCCTAAACTTTCTCATACTGTTGTGGTAAAGAATCCCAACACTGGAGTAGACAACGAAATTGTATTGGAGGGTCTAGCAAGTTTTTTCGGGTGAGTATGGCTCATACTGATCTTGAGTCATACTTTCGAATCAATTTTGCCTTGATGCAGCACCATAAATATAGTTTGACAGAACTAGAAAATATGATACCGTGGGAGAAAGAAATTTACCTTGCTTTCCTCCAACAGTATATTGAAGAAGAAAACCTAAAGGCACAACAGCAGAATGGTTGAGATTTCCCCAATATTCGGTAGAGGACCAAGAATGTCCGCTGCTGCCTATACAGGCAGAGCGGTTGCTCCTGCTGCCGTGGAGGATGCTGCTGAGTCTAAGGCACTTATTACCAAGAATTCACTACAACTTGGTGTTGTATCAGCACAACTTCAGGGTCTGACTGCTCAAATGCAGTCTCTAACTGGTTCTCTTCAAGTTATTGCTACAAATCTTGCTACTTCACAAGCACTTCAGCAGAGACAAGATAATCAAGCGATAGAGTTAGAAAATAAATTAGCACAACAAAAACTTAGAGAAGGAAAAGAAAGTTTAATTGAGAAGAAGATTCAAGCAGCAGCATTAGCACCAGCACAAAAGATTGCTAATAAAGCACAATTTACGCTTGGAAGACTTGGAGATTTCTTCACAGCAATTCTTGGTGGATGGTTATTAAATCAAGGTGTTCAAACCTTGAAAGCATTGAGTGAAGGAAATGGAGATAAGTTGAATGAAATTAAAAATAATGTCCTCAAGAATCTTGGTATTATTGCTGGAATATTTGTTGGGATAAAACTGGCGATTGCTGCTATTACAGGAACATTCTCAGTTCTTGGTGTAAAATTATTGGCAGTTGCTGCAGTTGGATTGTTTACAGATCCTGGGCGACAGTTGTTAAAATTTATCATTGATGCTGGTAAAGCAGCAGCAAATTATCTTCTAGGTGCTGTTGGTCTTCCATCACCATTCAAACCTGCAGATCCTAATGAGGGAGACGGAAATAATGATCCTCCTATAAGTAATGTAGAAGGAGATGATCCACCTGCCCAAGTTGGTGCTGGAAGTACTGAAGGATCTAATGATAATCAAGATAATATAGAACAACCGGAGACTAAAAATCAATGGTGGGATTTCATGGATCTTTTCCCCAATGAAGGAGAAATCATTGGTGATGAGGAAGATGTTGGTGGAGACACTCTAAAATCTATCGAGTCTATCAAAGGATCGTTTAACACTGCCGAAAGTATTATTAAGGCAATGGGTGGAGATGACTCAAAACCTAGACAGATGGGTCGTTCTGCAGCAAAGAGAAAAATGCAGTCTAAAACCAAATATACAATGGATATGGGTTTTGGTGAAATTGATCTTTCAAAACCTATTGGTTACGAAGCAAATACAGCAGGTCAAAAGGTAACCGATCCAGAAACTTTGGAGTATATTAGACAAGAGCAGTATATTGGTAAGTATGGAACTCTTCCACCATCAATGTTGGAATCAATGAGTAGGAGTAAAGATGTAGCACGAAGAGTTTCTCAAGCACCAGAAGAACCTGGTGTAACTGTTGTTCCAATGCCTGTTTCTGCTGGTGGAGGAGCACCATCTCAACCAGCACCTGTTTCTGGCGGACCAATTGGTGGTGTTGAAATGTATGCTACTAGTAATGATGATAATATGTACACCCTTGGTGCTATGTCTAACTTCAATGTTGTAGGAGTCTGATGGCAAAAATAAAAACATCACTACTTAAAAATAGCGACAGCATTGAAGGGATACAAAGTTCCATCAATGCTTTTGGTGCTAGTCTCCGTGCTGCTAACAGTACTTCATCAACTATCATTCGTAATTTAAATGACAGCAATAAATTAAAAAAAGATGCTATACTTAGAAGGCGTCAACTATTTGGAAAGAGAAGAGAAGCAGTTAGAAGAAGAGAGCAAGAAGATCTGATTGAAGCAGGTAGAGTTCCAGGAATTCTTAGAAGAACTTCTAAAGTAATTGGAAGTAGCACTAAAGGATTCCTTGGAAGGATTATGGACTTCCTTGGAACTATCCTAGTAGGATGGATGGTTACTAATCTTCCAGTCATCATAGATGCTGTTCAAGACTTAATTGGAAGAATACAGCAAGCTGCAGGTGTTCTAAAGAATTGGTTCGAAGGAATACAAAACTTCTTTGTTGGATTTACTTCTAATCTTGGTGATATTGCTACAAGATTAATGAGTTTCGACTTCTTTGCCCAAAAGGGTATAGTCGATAAAGAACAGGGTAAAGTCACAAATGGAGTTCGAAGATTCGAACAAGATTTTAGAAGGATGATCCAGGACTTTAAATCTTTCAATCTTATTGATTATCTTGGTGATGGTATAAAACAATTACTGGGTATTAAGACTGAAAAGAAACCTGGTGAAAAAACCACAACTGCAACCACAACTACAAGTGGTCAACCTGATGCTAACATTCCAACTGGAGGTACACTTAATCAAGAACAGATCGCTAGAGCAGCTAGAGCAGCAGGTTTTCCAGAAGATAAAGTTGCTACAATGACTGCTATCGCTATGGCGGAATCGTCAGGTCGAAGTGGTGTTATAAATGATACTCCGAGCACTGGTGATTTGTCTTATGGTTTATGGCAGATCAATATGATAGGGGACATGGGTCCCGAAAGAAGAAAATTATTTGGTATTAAATCTAATGAAGAATTACTTGATCCTATTACAAATGCTAGAGCAGCATATAAAATCTATGAACTCCAAGGATATGGTGCTTGGTCTGTTTATAAGTCTGGTAAGTATAGGGATTATATGGTTACCGCCAAAAAAGCAGCGGCTAGTGCTCTAGAAACACCAACACCTGAACCAGAAATAACTCAGGTTGACCAGAGCACTAGGTATAGAGTTAATGATGATGTTAGTAATATTCTTGGTGAGAGTGCGATTATAACATCAACTATGGGGGCACAGGAGAGTTTTAGAAACGCTCCTCATAAAGGTATTGATATTGCTTGTGCGGCAGGATTATACATTTCTTTAACCGCAGATGCTGTCGTAGATGGATCTACTTATGATAAAGGATATGGATATGTAGTTGATTTGCATGTTCCTTCTCGTGGTGTTCACCTTAGATTTGCACATAATAGTAAGATTCTTATTGGAAAGGCAGGAGAAACTGTTCCAGCAGGAACTTCATTTGCAATCACTGGTAATACTGGAAGGTCTACTGGACCACATATTCACTTAGAAGCAAACAGTACAGCGTGGACATCAGGAACGCCTGATATGGTTCCAGCACCTTATGTTTCATTGATTCGTCTTTCTAGAGTTCAGTTAGACGCTAAAGTTGATAATATTCCTCAAATTAGTGGAAAAGGTGGAACCTCACTTAATGTTGAGGGAGCAGGAAACGGAACAAAAGTTGCTCAAGGTGTAACACCAGAAAAGAAGGGACAGGTTATTACAGTTCCAATTCCTACTGGTGGTGGTTCTGGACCAACTCCATCACAAAGATCGAAAGGAGGATCAGATCTAAGTATTCCTACAGGAACTACGTTAAATAGTTTCATCACAAAAGCACTTCTTAGAGAGTTAGAGTACGTATAATGCCCTCTTCCGATCCTTCGATTTACGAAGAAATACTTATTGAATCTAATGATGGATCAACTAGCGTTGATTTAAGACTTGGTGTTCAATCAATTGATTACTACGAAGATATTTTCTCACCAACAATAACCCTGAAAATGGTGATTACCAATACTGGTAATACTGTCAATGGAAAAGGTATATACCAGGGATTACCTCTGAGAGGCGGTGAAAGGGTATCTATTAAGATTAAAGATAAACTAGATTTTTCAGACAGGAGTCAATATTTTTATGTCTCTAGTATCACCAATGTAATTAGTACTAATCAATTAGAATCATTTGTTCTCAATCTCTGCTCAAGAGAAGCGATCACTAATGAGACTGCTAGAGTTCCTGTAAAATTCCCAACATCTTCTCCAATCTCTGTTTCTGCTGAAAAGATTATCAAGGATTACTTGAGAACTCCAAAGACTGTGGAAGTAGATAAGACAATGAACAAGTATGGGTTCATTGGTAATATGAGAAAACCATTTACTGTACTGACTTGGTTAGCATCAAAAGGTGTTCCAGAAGTTGAAGGAAGTGGAACTGCTGGTTATTGTTTTTATGAAACTCAAAGTGGATATAAGTTCAAGTCTTTAGACAAACTTATCTCTCAAGAAAAGAAAGTAACATATAATGCTACGGATGTTGTAAATCCAAACAAAACAGCACAAGATTACCAGATTATTAATTATGTGACGAATAGAAATCAGAATATGCTTGAGAAGCTTCGTCTTGGTGCATATTCCAGTTTCCGTGCATACTTTAATCCACTGAACTTTGCCTTTACTGGTCCAGATAAGGGTAAGTTTAGGATAAGTGATTATGTTGATAACTCAAGAAATCTTGGTGGTAAGATAGAACTTCCAAAGTTTGCCGATGATCCTGATAAATCTATTGGTGATGTTCCTACCAGAATGATGACTGGTATTGTTGATTTGGGAACTGTCGAGGTTGGAGTATCAACTGAAAAAAATGCTGATGCTCTTGAATTCCAATCTCAATCACTGATGAGATATAATACATTATTCACTCAAACACTGACTATTACTGTTGCTTGTAATACTGATTTAGAAGCAGGTAATGTCGTTGAGTGCTTATTTCCTGCTACAACAACGGCAAAGGAAAAGGAGTATGACCAGGAGCAAAGTGGTCTATATATGATTAAAGAGTTATGTCACCATTTTGACTCTCAAGGTTCATATACTTCTGCAAAGTTAGTCAGAGATACTTTCGGTCAGTTTAGTCCAAACAATAAAGAAAAATAATGTTAGAGGAGTCATTTTTAAAAACTAATTTTATGGGGCGGGATGGGTTCCGCTGGTGGGTGGGACAAATTCCCCCTGAAGGTAAAGACTATGACCTTCAGCAGAATGGTGGTGGATGGGGTAATCGTATCAAGGTTCGTATCCTTGGTTATCATCCATATAGTGTTGTAGAACTTCCTAACAAAGATTTACCTTGGGCAACTATCTTGATGGGAACCACTGATGGTTCTGGTGCTCAAAATAGAGCAACATCAGTTTCTATTGCTCCTGGTGATACTGTATTTGGATTCTTCCTTGACGGTGATAATGGACAAGTTCCAGTTATCATGGGAGTCTTTGGAAGAACATCTCAAGTTCCAACTAGTGAATTTCAGGCACCTTTTGTTCCTTTTACAGGTAATACTGAGAAGGTAAAGAATGATGGTGGTATTGTCGCAAATAGCCAATCAAACGAACAGAGTTCTTTATCTCAAGTCTCCCCTATCGCAACTGATAAGAAGACTGCTGATAGAGTAGGAGAAGCAACAGGTCAAAATGCAAATACAGAAACAGCATTAAAATCTGCTTCACCTGCTATCGGTCAAAAAGTATTAGCAGGATCGGCAGATTCGGCTAGTGCTGTTCGTACAATCAAAACAGAGGTTGGAAACTTTGTTGCTAAGGTTCAGTCAATAACTGATAATGTAAAAGATGCTGTCGGTAATGCAAGACAAACTGTCATGCGTGAAATTGCTAGTATGACTGCTAGTATCCAAAAGAGTGCTATGAAGGTTGTTGGTGATATGACCAAAAATCTTACTGATGCTTTGGTTCCAGCATTGAATGGTGGACTGCAGATTCTTTATGATGGCGTATATGCAACAGTTTTTGCCGCAACACAAAGCGATCCAATCGCTGAAAAAGCAGGAACAATCGCACAAGCATTACTTATTGGTCCAGTAAAAAAATTATCTGATGCTATTCCTTGTGTAGCAAATAATATTATCAATGGTCTTGGAGATATTATCAATGGCGTACTTACAAATGTAGCAGAGAATGTATTCAACTTTGTTGAATGTATTGGTGACCAGGTTGTTGGTGCTCTAATGAATCATATTATTGGTGGAGTATCAAGTTTCCTAAAACCTTTTATGGGTGCATTGGATTTAATATCCAACGGATTTGATATTGGAGGATTCCTTGGCGGAACTGCTAGTGCAATTTTAGGTCTTGCTGATAAACTTGGATGTAATGAAGTTGCTCCAGAATTTGATCTTTCTTCTGATGAATGGGTAATTGGAAAAGGAAGCAGCGATAAGACTGGTGTTCCTGTTGAGGAGATCTTAGCAGTTGCTAACGAAGCTAAAGCACTTGCGGAAGCACCTCTCCAAGCAATTCAGGATATTGCTGGAGATGTTGGTTCTCTTGGATTGTTTGACTTTGCTAATCCAAGTGTTTCTGCTCCTGGATTCAAGAGTGTTCTTGGTAATTGTTATGCTGGTCCACCAGAACTTGGTGGATGTGGTGGAACTAAAATTAAAATCTTTGGTGGTGGAAAGGGTAAAGGTGGTGTCGCTAATGCTATCCTTCAAATTGCTGAAGGTGGTAGAGGTTTGACTGGAAGTATGATTGGTGTTGATCTTGTAAATGGTGGTGGAGGATATACATTCCCACCATTTGTTGAGATTGTTGATGAATGTGGAAAGGGATTTGGTGCTACTGCTAGATCTAGAATTGATTATGATCCAGATTCTCCTACATTTGGACAGATTACAGATATCTATGTCGTAACAGAAGGTCAAGATTATACACCATCTACTGATATTGAAGATTATATTCCAGATGATGAGAATGGACCAAATATTATTGATGGTGGTTCTGGGTATGATCCAGAAAATGATACTGTTACGGATAACTATGGTAATGAATATGAAATCAATGTAGATGATAATGGAACTATCTTTAATGTAATTAGAGTTCCTGTTGATAGAGATGGTGAGTCAATCCTTGAATTCCCATCAATTGTTGATGCTATGGAGTTTACTATTAACTCCAAGACAGGATCTGGTGCTATATTGAGACCTAGACTCAGGGTAAGACCAGAAGAACTGCAAGGTGTAGTCAAGCAGGTCATCGATTGTATCGAATAAATATCGCAGGAGGAATAATAAATGAGCAATAACTGGGCTAGACGAAAGATTATTTCATATACACCAGAATTCAGGATTGATGTAAACAATCCTACGAATGGATTCCTCGGTGCTGGTGTGTATGAGAAGTATGCTCACACTGATAGTGGAGATATTTCACTGTGTGGTATGAACCAGGCAGGTGTTTATCACATCTACAACGATCAAACCATTGAAATTATCGGTGGTGGTGGAAAAAATAATGATCGTGGTGGTGTTGATATTGTTATCAGTGGAATGAAGGGTAGTGTTGTTATTACTGCTCAAGAAAATGGTGATATTAGGATCAAGGGTGCTAATATCATTATGGAAGCAAAAGAAGATATTAAGTTCAAATGTGGCGGCAATGCTACCTTTGATGTTGGTCAGAAGTTTGATATCAAAGCAAAAGAAGCATATTGTGATGCTCCACATTCATATGGACCTGATTGTATAGCAACAGAAGATAATGCAAAATCTTTCTTGAATCAGGTATATTCGGGTCTTAAAGCAGAAGATATTGCGAGAGCAGCAGCTACAGCAGCAGGAGGACCTGGTGCTGGAATAGCAGTTGACGTTGCAAAACAAGCAATCAGTGCATTGTAATCATGTCATATACACCAAATCAAAATCAAACTAGTTTTGAGAAGACCTTTGCTGCAAAGGTTCGTTTTCTCAGTAATGTATTCTTCGCTGAAGATGTAACTCTTAAAAAAGGTATATCTATTGATGGAGATTTAGTTGTAAAAGGTTCTATAACTGCTGCTGGTAGTAGTGGTCTCACCGCAGAGAACATAAAAGGTGGTGAGAAAGGATCAATTCTATATCAAGATGCCGCTGATACAACAGTATTTTTACCACCAACCAATGCTGCTGGACGTTTCTTAAAGTCTAATGGTCCAGGACAAGCACCAGAGTGGGTTGCTCTTGGTGGTGGACAAGGTGCTTTGAACCTTGATAGTCTTCAAGATGTTGATAATGATGTTGCTAACGCAACTAACGATCAAATAATCAAATATAACTCTACTTCAGGTAAGTGGGAAAGATCATCTGATTATGTTATTCAAGAAACATCACACGCTGATGTAGTTGTTGATGGTGACTTTACCTCTGAAGGATTATTGAAGAGAGGTGCTACTCCTGGCGCGTATAGTGTTATTACCGATAATTCTGGTAATTGGAACACTGCATTTAGTTGGGGTGATCACGCTAATGTGGGATACATCGAAGATAGTGACTTCGGTGCTGATGGTTTTATGAAGCGCACTGGCGCTGGAACTTACACTGTTGATACCAACACTTATATTTCTAATATTAATAGTGAAAACTTAGGTGATCTAGCGAATGTAAATGTTCCAGCATCTCCAACTTTTGGTCATGTTCTAAAATGGACTGGATCTGCTTGGACTGCTGAAGTAGATGGTGGTGGCGGTGGTCAAGGTGGTGCTGGTGTAGACGGAGCACCTGCTGGTACTGTAAGTATGTGGTCTGGAACAGCAGCAAGTGTTCCATCTGGATATTTGCTCTGTGACGGTTCTGCTATCAATAGAGTTGCTAACACAGACCTTTTCAATGCCATCGGTACCACACATGGATCCGGTGATGGAAGCACAACTTTCAATGTGCCGGATTTAAGAAATCGTTTTGTTGTTGGTGAAGGAACTTCTTTCGCTTTAGCAGCAACTGGTGGTAGTGCTGATGCTACACTTGTATCACACTCACACACTGTTGATAGTCATAGTCACAGCGACGGAACATTATCAGTAGATAGTCATAGTCACAGCGACGGAACATTATCAGTAGATAGTCACTCCCATAATACAGGAAATATGGGGGTGGATAATCATAGTCATAATTTCAATGGAAATATAAGTGGAAACACCAACACTGATACTCACTATCATATTTTTCCTGGTGATGACCAACTTACATTTGCTAATGGAATTGCTGGATGGAGCAATCGTAGTGCTGGACCATATAGTTATGACGCAAATAGTTCCACTAGTGGTGGTGGACAGATGTGGACAACTACAGACCATTCACACTCTCACAATGTAAATGGAAATTGTAGTGGAAATACTGGAAATTCTACAGCCAATCTTAACGGAAATACAGGAAATTCAGCACCAGGAATTAGTGGAAATACAGGAAATTCAGCACCAGGAATTAGTGGAAGCACTGGTACCGCAACTCCTGGAACTGATTCTCAAGGTTCATCAGCAACAAATGCAAATCTTCCACCATATTATTCCCTTTGCTACATCATCAAAGTAACTTCTGGTGGTGCGATTACAGCGACAGATTCTCTTACACTAACTTCTACTGATGCAGGTCCTACACCAGAACCTTCAATCAATCTCCTTAGAGATAGTGCTACTCCTGCTGCTAATGATTTAATTGGTGAACTAGATTTTCAAGGCAAAAATAGTGCTGGAACTACTCAAAGTTATGTCGAAGTAAGGGGTAAAATTCTTGATCCAACTTCTGGTTCTGAAGATGGGACACTTGAAGTTGTTGTTAAGACTGGTGGTAATAATCAAGCCATTACCTTCCCAACAACATCAGGAACACTTGCTCTGACCTCTCAATTAGCAAATGCTTTCCCATCAGGCGGAATTATTATGTGGTCTGGTCAAGAAGCAGATATTCCTTCTGGTTGGGTATTATGTAATGGTTCTAATAGCACACCAGATTTGAGAAATAGATTTGTTGTTGGTGCTGGAACAGGAAGTAATTATACTGTTGGTAATTTTGGTGGTAGTGATGATGCTACTCTTGTATCACACTCACATAATGTAAACGGAAACACCAATAATACTGGTGATCATAGTCACGGTGGCAATACCAATAATGCTGGTAGTCATAGTCATGGGGGTGGTA
>OBOP01000013.1_pt1 | contig 12839 bp, 10 predicted proteins | sample 1535181 | NCBI WGS metagenome assembly OBOP01 (sample SAMEA3275620, study PRJEB22092) | marine metagenome | biome: Atlantic Ocean; feature: Nearshore environment, 25' water; material: water | collected 2014-06-21T10:00:00+00 | depth 0.2 m
TGAATGCAGCAAACTCATAATTTGCCTAAGGAGAGTTCGATCCTCTCAGGAAGCATTCGACGGGGGATGAGTCCGCCCGCGACGGTGCTAACCACACTGTGCTGGAGAGTTGGTTACTCTCTAATTACTCCATTACAAACTGTCAGTATGTTGGGTGTAGCGCCCACATAGCATACGGATAAGTGTAATGCCTTGCGAGTATGGTGGAATCGGTAGACACACCAGACTTAAAATCTGTTGAGCATTACGCTCGTGGGAGTTCAAGTCTCCCTACTCGCACTAAATACCTAGAAAGGGGTAACATGAAGAACACTTTTGAAGTTAGTTCCTCTCTTGTTTGGTACAATGATGAGAGAATGATCGTCAAAATGTACTTCTTAAATGATATCCCATTTACATTTGATGAACTCCCAGTTGGACATTTGTGGGATCAGGATCTGGTCAAAGAAGCAAATGGTAATAGAAGTTTTGAGATAGAAGACGTATATAAAGGATCAAACTACTTGATACAAGAGGAGTGTCATCCTTGCTTTGATAACATCGAGATTTCAAACCCTGAAATACTACCAGATGATCTGGTTTCTTACTTTGACGAGGAAGATTTAAGGGGATAAATAAAACATAGAAATCTAACGGTTGTCAGAATAAGATGCCTCTTAATAAGCTTGAGAACTTTATCAAGAATGCCGAAGGTCGCATTCTATATGTTAACCCTAACGACCTTGACTCTACTGATGGTATTGAAAACCAAGGTAATTCGTTAACGAAACCTTTCAAAACTATCCAGAGAGCATTGCTGGAGTCGGCAAGATTCTCTTATCTTAGAGGTGATGATAACGACCTGGTAGAAAAAACTACTATCCTTGTGTTCCCTGGTGAGCACCTGATTGATAACAGACCTGGTTATGCTATCAAGGAAGCAAACGGAAACGCAATCGCTGTTGCTCCTGGTGGTTCTGAAACCAATGCTCAGACAGAATTAACACTTACACTCAACTCTAACTTTGACCTTACACAGGAAGATAATATCCTGTATAAGTTTAACAGTATCAACGGTGGTATTATCATCCCTCGTGGTACATCTGTTGTTGGTCTTGACTTAAGAAAGACAAAGGTTAGACCAAAGTATGTTCCTAACCCAACAGATTTAAACGCACCAAATAGTGCTATCTTTAGAATCACTGGTGCTTGCTACTTCTGGCAGTTCACCTTCTTTGATGGTGATGAGACAGGATTGGTATATACAGATCCAAGAGACTTCTCTACAAATAATAGATCTAAACCTACATTCTCTCACCACAAACTCACCTGCTTTGAGTATGCTGATGGTGTGAATATCCCTGGCGGATATCAACTCACCGACCTTGATATGTACTATAGCAAGGTCAGTAATGCCTTCAATAGAGCATCTGGTAGAGAAATTGACCAGAAGTTCCCAGCGGCTCCTGGTGCATTTGCTAAGCAACGCCCAGAATTTGAAATCGTTGGCGCATTTGCTGCTGACCCAATTACGATTACTAACATCATCTCTGGTGATGGTGCAACTCCTGGAACTGTTGTTACAGTTACAACTCAGACTCCTCACGGTCTAAACTCCGGAACTCCAGTTAAGATTCAAAATATCAACGTATCTGACTATAATATCTCCACAAAAGTTGTTCAAGTCATTAGTGATACTGAGTTTACATATGCTCTTCCATTTGTAAGATCTAACCTCCCTGCTGGTCAGGGTGCTGGTCTTGCTCCTGGTGCTGGTGCAGCAGTTGTTATTGAGACTGATACTGTATCTGGTGCATCTCCTTATATCTTCAACGTATCTCTCCGTTCTGTCTATGGCATGAATGGTATGCACGCTGATGGATCCAGAGCAGATGGATTCCGTTCGATGGTTGTTGCACAGTTTACTGCTGTATCTCTCCAGAAGGATGACCGTGCGTTCGTTAAGTATAATGAGTCTAACAGACAGTGGAGTAGTGGTCTCAATGGTAGCGTAAGGGTTACTGGAGATAGATTGTCTTCAGAGTCTTCAGCAACTAACAATGCTAATGTCTTCCACTTAGATTCTGATGCTGTCTACAGAGATGGTTGGAAGACAACTCATATCAAGATGTCTAACGACGCTGTTATTCAGGTCGTTTCAGTCTTTGCTATTGGTTTCCATAAGCACTTTGAGTGTTTAAGTGGTGGTGACGCTTCTATTACCAACTCTAACTCTAACTTCGGTCAGTTCTCACTTGCTGCTGATGGATTTAAGAAAGATGCTTTTGATAAGGATGATAAAGGATTTGTAACTGGTATTGTTACTCCTAAGTCGATTGCATCTCCAGCAGCAGACATTGAATGGGTTCAGTTTGATGGAGATCTTATAACTTCCAGTTCGGATGATCAAAGAATCTTCCTGTTAGGATATACATCTAGAGATATTGAACCACCTGCAATCTCTCAGGGTTATAGAATTGGTGCTAAGGTAGGAGAAAGAATCTATCTCGACGACGACCAATATTTTGCGGAAGTCTTGATGACCAACGAGATTCCAACTTCTGCAACAGCAAACCAATGTAATGGTATTGATACTTCTGCAAAAGTATATGAAGGTGTTACGATTACAACTCCTTCGGCAGATACTACTGGAAGACAAACAATCTATAATACCGTATCAGGTCACAACCTGTTAAATGGTGAATCAATTCGTATCTTTAGTGAAACTGGTGATCTTCCTGAAGGATTAGAAGAAGGTAAGGTTTACTATGCAGTCACAGCATTTAAGAACTCATCTAGAAATGATGGTGTTACGCTGAGCAATACTCAATTCCAGATTGCATCTTCCAAAACAAATGCTGACGCAGCAACTCCAATCTTCATTACAAGTTATCTTGGAGAACAAATCAGAGTTGAAAGTAGAATCTCTGATAAGAAAGTTGGAGAAACTGGTCATCCAATTCAATATGACTATGTTGTAGGAAACTGGTTCATCTATGTAAAAACAGGAAGCACCCTCAAGACATATCTGGAAGGTATTACTGGTGATTCTGAGATCTCTTACTTCAAGAGAGTTGAAGATGGAAGAAGTATTGACGAAAAGATCTACAAACTCCGTTATGTTGTTCCCAAAGAACTTGAGAACGCTAGAGATCCCGTAAGTGGATTCATTCTCCAGGATTCTAGTAGTGTCAATGTAAGATCCGATAGTGATTTTAATAAGACTACCATTTCAATCACAGCAGATCCTGCTAATAACATTACTCCTGGTGAGTATGACTTCGATCGTAATCCAAGATTTATCAGCACCTGTACTTACAGCAACCCAACAAATACTCTTAGATTTGTTGCCGAGAAAGACCACGATCTGAAGGTTGATGATATTGTTGTAATTAAGAATGTAACCAGTTCTGATAATACAACTGCTAAGGATAATTTTGGATTCAATGGATCCTTTAGAGTCAAGAGTACACCCGATTCTAAGACATTTACCACTGGTGATGTAGATATTCTGGATATTACTCACGCTCCAGCAAATGCATCATTTGATAGCAATGTTAGAAATAAATCCATTCCTACATTCAGTAGAAATGATGCTCAGGAGAACCTCTATGTCTATCGTGTAGAAGTTATTACTCCTTATATTAAGGACATTCAAGATGGTGTTTTCTATCTGTATGTTCTGAACTCTGGTAACTCCATGTCTCAACCTAGTGGGACATTCGCAGACATTAAGTATAGTCAGAATATTACTGATCTTTATCCACAGTTGGATAGAGATAACTTTGATGCTAACCCACCAGCAGCAGTATCTTATGCTAAGAGAACTCCTCTTGGTGAAGTTGTTACTAATGATCTGAAGAGAAGTATTACCAGAGAAACCGCCGACAAGTTCATGAAGGCGTTCTCTTATGGTGTTGAAGTCACTGAAGTAGTAAATCAAAATACATCTGCTACCCTGACCCTTGCTCAAGATCATGGTCTGTCTGGTATTACATCATTCACCTCATTGACTGGTGGTTCTGGTCATACTGATGGTGTTTATCATAATGTAAGACTGGTTAATAATAACAATCAACCACCAATTAACCTTGAAGCACTTAACTTGGTTTGGGATGGTGCTACTGCTGAAGTTACTGTTTCTGGTGGATCTGTAACCAATGTAAGCATCACTGAACCTGGTTCGGGTTATACTGATGGAGAGACACTTTACTTTGATACTAGACAGATTGGAGGAACAACTGGATCTGGTGCTATCACAATCGCAACTGCTGATATTAGTGATGCTACCAACGATTACATTCAGGTAACTGGTATTGGTACCGCAACTGGTGGTTATTATAAGATCTCTGATGTAAGCAACAAGAGACAGATTGTTATCACCAAGACTGCTACAGATCCAGTTGTAAATCCTGGTGAGTATATTACACCTGTCGGTAGAGTTGGTGCTATTGCTAGCCACAGTCTTACCGTGGGTAGTAATGATAATGTCTTTACTTCCTCTAATGGTGTTGGTATTGTTGCTGGAAACAGAGTAAGACTTCTAGATTCTTCTAACAATAATCTGGGAGACTTCCTAGTTAATAGCGCAACTGCTACAACATTTACAATCAATACAACAGAAACAATCAGCAGTGCTACTCAGTTTATGAAGCACGCATTGTCTGATAACAATGCTTCTGCTGATAGTCTGGGTGAGTTTATTGGAACTAGACTTCACACCTTCTATGATAATGACATTCTGTATTCTTCTCAAAGAATTGAAGTTAGTGATGACACCTTCAGTGTAGTACGCCCTGATGGTGCATCTACAGTTACAACCAAGATTGAAGGTAGATTCCCAGTTGGATCTTATATTCAAATTGGCGATGAGATTATGAGAGTTAAGTCCAGTTCTTTGACTGGAACTGGATCTGATGAACTTCAGGTTATTCGTGGTTCTATGGGAACCATCATTCAAATTCATGAAACTAACTCTCTCGTTAAGAAGATCAAGTTAGCACCAATCGAACTTCGTAGACCTTCTATTCTTCGTGCTTCTGGTCACACCTTTGAATATCTTGGTTATGGTCCTGGTAACTACTCTACAGGTCTTCCACAGGTTCAGGTTAAGACTCTCAGCGAGAATGAAGAGTTCCTCTCACAATCCCAAGAAACTGCTTGTGGTACTGTTCTTTACACTGGTATGGACAGTGATGGTGACTTCTACATTGGTAACACCAAGTATTCTGCACAGTCTGGTGAACAGAAGACATTCGATGTTCCAACTCCAACTGTAACTGGTGAAGATCCTAACAGACTTTCTGTTGTATTCGATGAGATTGTTGTTAAGGAAAGAATCCTGGTTGAGGGTGGTAAGTCCAAACAGATTTTGTCTCAGTTTGATGGTCCAGTAACCTTCCTTGGCGATGTTAGATTTGCTCAAACTCTGATCTTGAACGGTGTACCCGATTCATTGAGAACTAACGGTAGGGTTCATATCAAGGCAACAGGTGATACCAATGCTTGTAGTGGTCAGGGAGCACAACCTGCTGCACTGAGAGTTGAAGGTGGTGCTGCTATTGGTGGCAACCTGAAGGTATGTAGGGATGTCGATCTTAGAGATGACCTTAATGTTGTTGGTATCTCAACATTCAATGGAAACATGGATGTAAATGCCGATATTGATCTTGGTGATAATAATAAGTTACTGATTGGTGATGGTAATGATCTGGAGATTTACCATAATGGTAGTAATAGCATTATAGGTGATATTGGTGACGGAAATCTTAGTCTTCAGACTAATGGAAGTCAGATCAACATGTGGAACAAGGCAGACGGGCATTTTATGCTTAGAGCTGTAAGTAATGATGGTGTAATTCTTTACCACGGTGGTAACGTTAAATTTGAAACCCTTAGCGGTGGTGCGATCGTTCGTGGTGATCTTGAGGTTACTGAAGATCTTCAGGTAAATGATAATCTTACCGTAAGTGATAATGCTCAAATTGGTGCAAATCTTAATGTTGATGGATCTACAACATTAAATAACACCACAATTGATGGTGCATTAAGTGTTAATGGATCTGCAACTGTTGATCAGATTACCTTAGACGGTAACACTGTTACTGCAACTAGATTCCAAGGTAGAGCGGATGAAACAGTTAGAGTTCAGGTTAATAATGGAACCAGTGGAAATTGGTATCCAGTTATGGCTAACAATCTTGGTCAGCAAACACTGCACAGAGATACTGGATTAAAATTTAATGGTGGTACACTTACAGTATCCGCAGACCTTGTTGCTTTTGCATCTGATGATCGCCTGAAGACCAATAGAGTTGGACTGACTGATGCTCTTAATAAAGTCTGTTCCTTGAATGGATTTACATTTAACTTCAATGAAACCGGTGGTGAACTTGGATTCTCAACTGATATTACATATGTTGGTGTTTCTGCTCAAGAAGTTCAAAAAGTTCTTCCTGAAGCAGTTAAACCTGCAGGAGCAAGTGATGAGTATATCACCGTTCAATATGAGAAGATCGTCCCACTGTTGATTGAAGCGATCAAAGAACTCTCAGATAAGGTTTCTGATCTTGAAGAGAGACTAAATAACTAGAAAAGCATCCAGAGATGGCGAATTATAACAAGCAGTTTAATTTTCGTAATGGTGTCCAGGTTGATAATGATAATCTGGTAGTAAGTCCAACTGGTCTGGTAGGAATCGGGACAACTGTTCCTACCGAGGCATTGGATGTTCGTGGTGGAAATGCAAAAATCTCTGGATTTGCTACGGCAACGTCTCTTTACTCTAAATTTTTAGAAGTTGATGGAACTGCTGGAGTAACAACAATTACTTTCACTGATGCTATCGGTGCTGGTGTTTCTATTAGTAGTGGTATTGTTACTGCTGCTGGAACTGGAATTGTTACTTTCTATGGTGACGCTAGATTCCTTCAAGGGATGCCAACATCACAATGGCTTGATATTGATGCTGGACTAGGATATACAAGCATATATGCCCAAGGAAACGTGGGTGTGGGGACTGTGGATCCCCGTTTTACATTCCAAGTAGGTGGAAACGCAGATAATACTTTAGCAGGGTTTGGAACCGATTCTGACGGTGGTGTAGGTATCTGTTCTAGTGGTAATGTTCTCATTACTGGTATTACAACATCTGGAACTTTTGTAGGTATTGGTTCAGATATTGAAGACTTGAATGCATCGAGAATCGCATATGGAACTATCAGTAATGATAGACTTCCTGTATTAGAGAATTCTAAAATTCCAAGCAATTTTGTTGTAACTGGTGTAATTACAGCAACTAGATTTGATGGTAATTTGAATGGGACAGAAATTCAAGCAGGATTGATTACTGCTACTTCTGGATTCACAGGAAATCTTACTGGAGATGTGACTGGCGATGTTGTTGGAACAGCATCAACTGCACAAAGTTTAACTGGAACACCAAACGTTATCGTTGGTATTTTAACAGCAAACGCTGTTGCAGCATCTAGCTTTATTGGTGGTATTACTGGTGATGTTACTGGTAACTTAACTGGTACAGCAACAACTGCATCATCACTTACATCTGATGCAGTTGTAAATATTGATCAAGCAAAAGTTGGTCTTACAACTGTAACATCGTTACTTGGTATTGGAACCGATCATCTAACTGGTTCTATAGAACTTGGTGGTGTTGATACACCAAACACTGCTGACTTATTCATCAATAGAGCGTTTGATAGGACTAATTCTGGTCTAACAACAGATAATTTTAGTAATGCAACAGTTAAGTTGTGGAGTGATTTGGGTGAATCGAATATTACTATTGGAACTTCAGAAAGTGCTACTGGTGTTAATGGTCAAATAAGATATGGAAATAGAAATACTGGATTTGATTATAGCACATCAAACTCTTTAGATATTATTAACTATGGTGATGGAAATATCAACACATATTTACAGGCAGGAACCAGTGGTATAGACACAGGTTCAGTCTACTGGCACGATAAAAATGATGTAATGATGGCTCTCACTTATGAGGGCAATTTGGGCATTGGTTTAACCAATCCCACCGATAGACTACACATTAATGGTACATCTAGATTTACTGGTGATGTTGTATTTGATGCTAATGCAACATTTAATGGATCTCTTACGGTAGATTCAATAACAACAAACTTAATTGGAGATGTTACAGGCAATCTTACTGGTAATGTAGATGGATCTGCTGGTATTTCAACTTTTAACACCGCATCAGTTACTCAAACAATAACAGCAGGTCAAATTGGTATTAGCACAGACCCCACAGGATTAAATAGAAGATTTGCTGTTAATACTGGAAACACTTCGTTCATTGTTGATAGTAGTGGAAGAGTTGGTGTTAGAACTGATTTAAGTGGAATACCAGTTGAAGGTATAAATGCACCACAAGCTTCTGTTGTTTGTGCATCTATTGGACTTGCTACCGATAGATTCGATGCAGCAAATTCTTGTGCGGTTGATTTTGGTCAAGTTGGATCTGGATTTACTGCTTTCACACCTATTACAACTAGAGAATTCATGAGAGTTCCAAGAGTAACTGCTGCACAAATAGCAGCATTTACTGGACTTATTGGTGGTGAGATTGTTTATGATACAGATAATAATGTCCATAAAGGATACAACGGTACAACCTGGAATAACCTTTACTGATAAACGATATGGCTTTACCTAACAGTCCAAGTGAACTTAGATTCTCACAATTAGAGAGTGAGTTTGGAAGAAATGGCAAGCGTAGTCTTGGTGACTATCGTGTTAGTGATAATTATGCTAATGCAAGAGGAGGAGCTGCTGTTGCTGTAGGAAATCTACCATTAGATGATGGTATACCACAATCAGGAACAATCAAATTCAGTGATTTTCACGGCAAACGCTTGAATATGGTTGTTGATTATTATTCTCAAAATGAGAGAACTAGAGTTGATGGTAGAAGAAAATATAATAACAGACCTGGTGATGTTAGATGTGTAGGTGGATTTAGGACCAGACCTGCAAATTCATCTGGAACTAAAGTTATATTGCATGTAAATGATGTTATCAAATCAGAAAAAGATAATAACAGAAGAAAAGTTGCTTTTAGAACAGGCAGTTGGAATGGTGGAACCGATTTGCGTATTGACGTTGGTGATGCTGGAAAAATTTTAGGTGCTGGTGGTGATGGTGGAAAAGGTGCTGATAATGAAAATGAAAGAGGTGGAGATGGACAAAATGGTAATAGTGGTATAGGTCTCGCCTATCCTGCAACCATTAGAATTTTTAGTGGTGGAGTCGTTGCTGGTGGTGGCGGCGGTGGTGGAGGAGGCGGTGGTGCCTACGATACCGATAAAAATGATGATGAGTTAGCGTCTGGAGGTGGCGGCGGTGGTGGTGCCGGTAGACCAGCAGGTTCTGGTGGAAGAAAGGGAGATAGTTGGGAAGCAGACGGTCAACCAGGTAGTAATGGTAGTGATTATGGTGGTGGTTCCGGTGGAGCTGGTGGCGATGAAGAGGAAGCGATAGGTGGAGACGGTGGACGTGGAGGTAATAGTGGAGAAAATGGTCAAAGTGGTGAAAGAGGAAGTGGTGAAAAGAGATCAGGAGGTGGTAGTGGAGGACAACATGGTTATTGGTTAGTTACTGGTGGAAACTCATACAATCTGGCGTTAAATCAAGGTACTACTGCTGGTGGAACTAACGGAGGAGGATATTCATAATCTCTTATAACTAGATTATATAACTTGATTTTATTATGGAAGATTTCATTCAAATTTATGATGATGCAATTCCAGAAAACCATTGTGAAAGTTTAATCAACTTCATTGATAAACTTGAAGAATGTGATTCAATGAGAAGTTCTGGGGTGAAAAAGCATTTAACAGATCATAAAGCGTTTAATGCATCCCACAATTATCATACAACCTCTGGATCTTGGTTAGGATCAAATTTTCTACCTTATATTCAAGAACCAGTAAATGATTATCTAAACAAATATACCGTCTTTGGTGAAGCAAAGTTTTTATTATATGATATAAAAGCAAAAAAGATTCCTATTGGTGGTGGTTTCCATAACTGGCACTATGAGAACTCTAGAATACCTTACTGCACTAGACAATTTGTGGTGCAGGCATATCTCAATGATGAGTTTGATGGTGGAGAGACAGAATTTTTGTATATGAATAAAAGAATAAGTGCTAAACAAGGGAGAATTATAATTTTTCCAGCAGGATTCACTCATACACATAGAGGAAATCCACCAATAGGTGGAGAAAAATATATTGCAACTTCTTGGGGTATGTTACAAGCAGCGGAAGATGATTTATGATTGAACGTAATGTTGAATTTGAAACGATTATACAGGTTGATGTAATTAAAGGTAAAATTTTTACAGAAATTGATTCTCTTCTAGAAATTGTACTAGACAACTCTAATAGAAAACTTTCTCATGAAATACTGAGTAGTAGAAATGAAGATACTCATTGTCCAGAAAACGAATTTGTAGATGAAGTTATTGCTGAGATGAAAGAAGATTTCAAATCAGCAACAGGACAAGACATTGAATGTATTGGATATTGGGGTCACATTCATGAGCATAATATGAGTACGAACACTCATAATCATGGTAATGCATATGTCTCAGCAGTATTATATCTCTCTGTTCCTAAAGGTTCTGGTAGTCTAGTATTTGTACCAAGACTCAATCAATATGATAATTCGATGTACAAGTCTTCAATATCACCAGAAAAAGGTTCTTACTATATGTTCCCAGGATACCTTGATCATTATGTAACTAGAAATAAGTCCCAAGAAAAAAGAGTCTCCATTTCATTTAACTTCAAAAAATTATGAAAATACTAATAAAGATTGAAGAGTATCTTCCAGAGACACAACAAATTGTCGTGAAATTTTGTAGTTCACAATCAGAAAAATCTATTGATGATGTTCAATCACTTGTAATTGACTTAGATAGACTAGAACTTTTTGATACTGAATTATTTTTAGAATCTTTAGCATTACACGGGCAACAGATAATAGACAGGTATAAACAACTTCAATTTGGTGAGGATATAGAAAATGGTCCTTTAGATATTACAAAATTGGTAGGTAGAACTATAGAGAGACAGGAGTTCCCTAGAAATAAAAAAATGATACCTATGAGGAGAGTTGAATTATGAAATACTTCAAAAAATGTGAAGAGTTTTACATTTGTGGTTCAAAAAATAATAAAAAAGAAGTCTTTGCAGAATCTGGAGATAAATCTTTAACTCTATTTCAAATCATAGTAAAGGGAAGAGGAAGACTAATTACAACTTTTGATACTACAACTATTGATGGTGGTCAAGGAGATATTGTTGACTGTAAATCTATGATGGGTAAAGATAGAGTTCTTGTATCTGATAAAAATAGTGAAGATTATTATGAAGTTTATGGATTCAATCCTTTAGATCCATCAGAAGATTGGGATGCTAAGAAGATAACATCATCTTTCAAAGGAAATAGTAATAGTTGGATTATATGTTTTGATGGTAGTGCAACTATAAACGGAAAGATAGTTAAAAAGTTTGACTATGCAAAATTAGAAGATAAAGATTATGAGGTTGAAGTTGGTGATGCATTGCTAGGAGTGTTTACAAAACTATGATTACCAAACAAGATCTAAACTCATTATATGAGTGGGCAAGAGATACTGAGTTTCCATTAAGGAATGAACGTATCACATCAAAATATATGGGATATGGTCTTAAAATTTGTTATATCAAAGGTGGAGTTAATCTAATTCAATATCCAAATAAGGAACTATCTGAACCTGTGATTGATATTATCGAGAATGAAGATATTCTTGGTGTTTACTTTTTAAGTTATCCGCCAAATATGACTGCCCCTGCACATCGAGATTACAACCCACATCGTCAACCATATAGAAGGATTCAAATACCCACAAAGGTAGAAAACGGGTACATTGAGTGGACTGCTACTGGTGAAAGAGTTTACTGGGAAGAAGGTAAACCAGAAATCTTTAATGTAGAAGAAGAACATCAAGGTGCTAATAATTCTAGCACAAGAATGGAATTTTTGTATGTCGATATAAAGCTTGACACAATCGTAGAATACGACTAGACTCTGTTTGTTGCTTTTGAAGGGATGGCTTTAGCTTACAATATATTCCCAGTTACAATATATAAAACGAAAATAAAAGACAATGATTTTCTAAAAGAAAAGATTGTTTCTGGTGTAGAAGCAGCTCTACCAGAACTAGATTCTCCTGAAGATTGGGCAACAGATAATCTTAAGACTTCTTTTGAAGGTGAACCAAAAGGTAAAGAAGTTCTTGTTGGTAAGAATAATGTCTTACTAAAAAAATATTATAGTGATGCAATCTCTGAGATTTTCGATAGAGAAATCACTTGGGAAATTGCTGATGATATTTGGTATAACTATTATGAGAAAGGTTCGTATCAAGAACTACACGAACACATAGCAGATCCTTTTCAAAAGATTCACTTCTCTTGTATTCACTATCTGTCTTACGATAGAGAAGTACATACACCAGCAGAATTTCAAGATCCTATATCAGCAATAAGAGCACACAGCTTGACTCTTGATAAAGACTTTGTAGGTGATTTTTATATTCCACAAGTAGAAGAAGGAGACTTAATTATGTTCCCAGCATATCTACAGCATAGAGTTCTTCCACAAAAAGTATCTAATGTTCCAAGGATTACGCTATCGTTTAACTTTAGATTGTTGAGATATGGTTGAAGTAATTGATAACTTTTTAACTGAAGATGATTGTTATTCTGTAGTAGATTACTGTAAGATGGCATCATATTCTTATGGTGAAGTTGATTATCCTGGTGCTATACCTA
>OBOP01000014.1_pt1 | contig 12470 bp, 24 predicted proteins | sample 1535181 | NCBI WGS metagenome assembly OBOP01 (sample SAMEA3275620, study PRJEB22092) | marine metagenome | biome: Atlantic Ocean; feature: Nearshore environment, 25' water; material: water | collected 2014-06-21T10:00:00+00 | depth 0.2 m
TTTACAACATACTTTCCAGTGATCTCTTGCAAGTATGATGCAATGGTGTGTTCTTCAGTCACACCAACACCAAATGTAAGACTACATCCGAGTATCACTATTGAATTTTTCCAATCAATATCTTTAAATTCTTTTGTCCTGAATTGTTGCGAATTTAATCTATATTCAACTGGATTATTCCTATAGTACCAGTCTTCAGGTTTTACGCGAAGAGATTTTTCAAAATCATCTCTGCTATCAACTGATAAAAAAGGATAAGTACCAGCACCAGGAAGGTATTCCAAATTATGAGAGGATACAAATCCAGGATCAGTATTAATAAGATCAAAAATCATTTGTAATTGAATTTATCAGGTTTAATATTGTCAGTGTTCAAAGGTCTTGCCAATCTAATCTTATTGACAAGTTTCCTAAAAAATCTCTTGATATCTATAAACAAACCCATCATCAGTCGTATAATGTACATTATGTATACCTGCTTCTTTTAATGCCATAGTACATACAGGACAAGGTTTGGCATTACGTAATTTACCTTCAGAGTTGATTCTTGCTACAATGATAGTGTCAGCATCATCGCGACATTTTACCAATGCTGCAATCTCTGCATGTAAATAAATCTTCTCATGCAACCCAGCACGTTTTGCCCATCGTGCTTGAATAGGATGTGTTTTTTTCTCTAAATTAGTTGCTTGTGCAACAATTGTATTCTTCTTCAATAAAATAGCACCCACCTGCTTCCTTGAAGGAGAGGTAAGTGCTACTTCAATCGTGCGTCTATAGAGTGCTTTCTGTTTCTCACTCAGCATTACGAATTTCCTCTACAGTGGCATGGAAGTATTCCTTGTGAATCATATCACCTTGCCAGAATCCAATCCCACCACCAAGTAATGCAAGAATAAGAATCAGAGCACCAGCACCATCGGAGTCATCATCAAAGAAACTACCGATCTTACCACCCAGGGCACCACCCAATCCCATCAGAAACCATGGGGTTCCAATGACAAATAGGTAGACTGCTCCTAGGACTGCAATGAGAGCAACAGGACCCCCAACATCCAAGTTGGAACCAGAATCGCCAGACCCCTGACGAACCTCCCTAAGATTAAGGATTTGAGTGGCACCATAGATTCGCTCCAGTTGCTCCTTTGCGCCGTGAAAGGTGTTTGATTGAACAGTTAGTTCCTGGTATCCGTTTGTACTACCCAGATAGCATTTCGCTTGCCAAGTTGCCATGATAACCTCGGAAAGAAGAATGTGAGAGGTGGAGACCAGTTTGTCGATCTCTCTTACTGTCTACCTCTCGTATGTTTGTCTTGGGTCTCCCCTTGACTCTTTTATTATACACCAAGAATGGGTTTATGAAAAGGTCACGCAACCAGTTGGTGTATCGTCCTTCTCCTTCATCCAGAACCCATCATCGGTCATAATGTATCCATTAGACTTCATCTCCTCATAAGTCCGATTGCGACCAATGTCATAATAATATTTTGAGTGCATGTCCTCATTGACAGATTCCAGGGTATCTTCCAGATTAAATGAGTAATCCTGCGAAGGCACAATAAATTCTGGTTGTTCTACCATGAGTTCCTTCTGCAACTGCATGAGTTCATCAACCTCATTCATAAGTCCATCAAGTTTTTCTTCAACCAACTTGAGCATCAATTCTTTGTTCATTTGAAACCTCCACTTGATTTTGCTTTTTTGTCTAGAACTTCAACAGTTTCTAGGAATTGCTTTTCATATTGAAACCACAGATTCCTCACCATTTCATAATCATCTAAAACAATGCTTTTGTTATTAGTGAGGCGGACACGGTAAGTGTGACGATCGTATGGACCGTCACTAGTGTTCGTGAAGTAAGTTGGATCATTTAGTTTTGGAGTCATGCCAATCCAATCATAGTCATTGTTTCTTGTTGCTTGAAGTACAGTTTAGCATAGCATTTGCTGATCTTCTGTAATTCTGCAATATCTTCACACTTGTCAATGTCTCTTGCAATCTTCTCATACGCAAAAGACTTTGCAGTGCTCTGCAATTCTATGTCATTTGGATCCATGTTAAACTCCTTTTTTACTAAAGAACTATTTACCCCACTCTGTATCACACGGAAACATACGGAGTTAAACATTCCCAGTTTATTATAAAGTTTAACTTTTGTATGTTGTGAGCGAACATTTACCTCTTCTATTTGGTAAGTTCTCCCAACAATCAACAATGACCTAGGGTCATCATTGTTCCCCCATCGCACTTGCTCAATGGAGCATCCAAGGTATTGTACTAAGTCACCCTTGTTCATTTTGTAGTGCCTCCAGAGTGTACTGGTTCCCACCTTCCACTGTCTGGTCATGAAGGTTTGCAATATCTAGCAAACCATTCACATCGAACCATGGAGCAGTTTCCCAATCGAAACCATCTCCAAAGGTATTGTCGGCATCGACAATATACCAATGGCAACTGCTGTCAGGGACATCTACAGCGCAATTGGACCAGTCATCAGACCATTGTGGGACCTGTACCCACATTGTAGCGGCAAAGAATAGACTTAGCAACATGTTCATGTGTGCATCCTCGCAATAGCGTTTTCGACCTTGTTTTGAAGTTTCTTGTGACTCAGACCAGGATGGTCAATCTGCTCACCACGAGCAATAGTGTAGGATGATGTCCTCTCCAACACAACCTTCAGGTACTTCAGTTCTTCTGGTGTGAGTCTCATTCGTAATACTTATACACTTTAGGTTCATCACATTCTAGTGCCATCTCAACTTCTTCGTCAAGGGCCCAAGAGTCTTCCCCTTCAAGATATTCAACCATCTTGTCCCAGAGTTCGGGAGGAAAATCATCAATAAACATTCCCCATGATCCTGTATCTACGGGATCTGGTTCCCACGTAGCATATTTGATGTCATTCTGATATTCAGAAAAAAGAAAATCAAATACATTTGACTGATCCTCTTCGGTGTGACAGTAAATCTTGAGATTGTTGAGTTTCATTGGTGGAGACTCTTCCATACAGCAGCGACACTCATGTGTCCGTGAACGTATCCTGCATATATTAGCATAAGATCCAGCAGGATCACCACGCTCAGTCCTATCAGGTGAGGAACTGGATACTTACTGAACGTCCTCGTATCGGTGCTCTTGGGACTTGTACTCGCTGAAGTGGTCTCCCGTTCCGTCGTCATTGGTTTCAGTGTGTGATTTGTACTGCCACTCATCAGTATGACCCACAGACCACTTAGTTGTGTTCTCAACCTGGTAGTTTTGTGTGCATACCTTGAAATCAGGCATCTTGGTGTCTTCTGGAATTAGACTTTGATCCTTCCAAATAATCCTGTTGTTCGGTTGAGCAGCAAACTGCCCATTGTCAAGTCTAATGACGTTGAATGTCTTGTGCTCTGGATCGTCCTCACTGTAGTTTGTGTTGAGTGTAGACGATTCCGCATGGCACATGTCGATTGTGAAACAATACTGACCTGCGTGCATTTTGCGGTCTTTTCCGAAGAATTCACATCGACTCAGGAGTGGTTTCTCAATGACTGTTAGATTATAGTCAAAGCAATCCCACAACTGTAGAGTGTCTAGGGGTAGGAATTCATCTGGGTTAGCGTCCTCTTTCCATACAAAAGCACTGAGTGGTAGTTTATCGAACAATGCACCATATTCTGGTAACAGAGTTTCAAAGTATAATGCTTTTCCCTGTACACTTCTGACTGAGATCCAGGTTCCTGGTGTCAGTTCACCATGACCCTTCTGATGGTCATACAGGAATTCCTTTCTCACATATACAAAATATGGTGGTAGGTTATGTACTAAAAATGCCATTACTTTTATGAAAGATAAAGGGACCAGGGACTTCACCCCACAACAACTTACCGTTGAGTCTACCTCTATCTATAACCTCCATCTTAACGTTACTTAAGAATAACTTAGATTCTATTTCAGTGCCATCATCAAGTTTGGCACCATCTGCTGTCTTTCCATAGAATCCATAGTTGGTCTTGGAGATACAATACCTTGGATAGTCTTCACTGCTCAAGATCAGGAGATCACCACGATCCTCCACATCATATGCTCGTTCCCTGTATGCTACAGCATTGGAGTGTTGATACTGCTTCGAACACAACTGTCCTTTGTGGGTGAACCATTCCACATGGATGTGTGCAAATTCATTTGGACTATATCTTGCCTGTTGTAAGTTCTGCCAATGATAGCAGATCATCTCAATGAATTCATCCGCCAACGAGGTCGTCATACGCTTCCGCCGATTCAATTATTGCTCTCTTCATATCTTCAATATCCCACTCAATATCATTACTTTTCTTCTCTTCATGCATCTTACGATACTGATCGTTCGCTAGGTTGTCTAGGAAATCATGCATGTTGTATCTGCAACTACACTATAGTTATGCAGATACGAGTCAGGTATTTTTAAGTTTGTCCTTAAGATCCATTACCTTGTTGACCTCACTCACAGCAGCAGACATCCTTGCGGAAAGAATATCCATCAGGTCGCTGTGAATAACTTCATTCTCAACGTAGTCATCAAAATACTTATCCAACGCCTCTTTCAGGTATCTTTTACGATGCCACTCAGGCGAGTAGGGTTTGTAGTCCATAATAAGGGTTCATGTAATTGGTATTATAGCACTATGGGTTCCTTGGGTCAATACCCAAACTCTTAAGATATTCTATCCACCAGTCCTGATCTTTGATGTATCGCCAATTTGGCACCTCTTTACCCTGCTCCACATGGTAGTATTGGTAGAGTGCTTCATCGATAGTCCGTGCGATCTCCATACTCTTCTTCCTCCTCATCAACGTCTTCATATGGATTTGCCACATAGGGTCCTCGTTTTCGTAGAGGTTCTTTTCTGACATAATCTGCCTCCGAATTAACTGCGGACATCCACACAGCGACCTTCATAACCACAAATACTGCAGCAAGAGGAGTAAAACAAGCGATTAAGATAATAGGTTTCATTCATCCGATTCCCACATTTTTTCGAATTTGTTCCTTAAAGCGTTTATCTTGTTGTTCTCTTGAACTTGCAGTATAAATTCACTTATTTTCTTCTCTTCTTCCGTAAACTCCATGCCATATTTGACTTTCATGTCAACGAGGCGTACCATATCCATGTAATATTCTAAATCACGAGCGACAAAATCGTCGTAATCCATCATACAAAAGCGCCTTCTGCCTTCAAATGCTGTAAGGTTTCCTTCATGTTGCCGATGTGTCTGAACCCAATGTTGATCTGTGGGTATTCAGCATCCTCACCAAATTCTGCCTCGAATCCTCTTTGTGTGAAATGGTGACCCAGTTTATATTCAAGGAACTCACCACCAAGTGACTTCAAAAGTGATGCCATTCGTTCACATTCTTGACTTCCATTAGAATAAATTACTGCTGTCATTTTTCCTCTTTGTAAACAATAGAAATCTTTCTCTTTTCTTCACCCTTGTGATCAAGCATGTATGAATAATGAACTTCAGCGTCCAATAGTTCAGAGATCTTTTCCACAAGGTTTTTGGTAATATTCAGTTTTGTAACCTGGTCAGTCATTGCTTTGTTCACGCCATACATCAATTTGTTCTTGAGTAGGAACAATGATTCGGAAGGCAAGTCCTTCCTCTTCAAATTCCTCATTCATTTTATGATATGTTTCAGGTGTAATCTTCTCAGTCACGTTGCCTCCAATCATCTGGTTTGTCACGTTGGAACCAGTCTACGATTTCATCCGCTCCAGAGAACCCTGTTTTGTGATTAGATGGGTCGGGATCTCCTAAACCCATCTTATTCATAAAATCATCAACGCTGCCCTCTTCAATACCTTTGGATTGGCGTCGTGCTTTGTTCAACCAATCTCTGGCAGTGGTGTGTGCCTTTGCTAGTTTCTCTGCCCAAATCATGTCAGGCAGTTCTACTATTTCATTATTTGCAATTTTCTTGCAAATACCTTCCAATCTTAACCTATACTGAGTAGAGAGCATATGTAGTCATCTCCTTACGAAGGTATTTATTGGTCTTATTATAATGGATATAATTAAGGTGTGCAAGAACCTGTTCTGTTATCATGACAAAAATCTATACCGATAAGAGTTTTGACATTGAGAAATTCATAAAAGAACATGCACGTTTAGAAACAGGTCAACGTTACTACAGAATTTTTCATTGCGCCTTCTACTTATGTTTACTACCAAGAAACATAAAAGAAGATGTATTGAATATATTCAGTCGTGAAACTAAATCTGCATTCAACTCTATATTAAACATCGACCAAGAATTTTGTCAATCTATAGATGAATGTGATTATGTATTGTTACCTCCAGATGATATTGGTGATAGTAAAACTGATATTTTAATTCAGTGGACACCGCTAATCAGAGAGGCGAAGCAAGCGGGAAAGAAAATTATAGTGATGTTGGGTATGGATGATGATGTTCCATTTCCCATACAACCAGAATTGGGAATTGTTTTTAGAAGTAGTGGATTTTTATCTGAATCAACAGAAAACATTAAAGGATTGCCAACAGTAAATTCGGATTTGTATCATGGGACATACTTACCCAAAAAACTTTCTATAGGGTTTTGTGGTCTTGTATGGGAAGATATTGAAGATAGAGTGGACTTAATTGGATCTTTCATGGATCAATTATATGAAGAATGCAATTTCATTTTGCGGGATCAGTGGTCTGGGAATGGACCAATACAAAATAGAATGGAATACTTTCAGAATTTGAACGAAAATTTATATTGTTTGTGTGCAAGAGGTGGTGGAAATTTTTCTTTTAGATTCGGTGAGACCTTGATGATGGGGAGGATTCCAATCCTATTGAATACTGACTGTATATTGCCATTTAGAGAAAGTATCCCATATGAAACAAATTGTATTATGCTTACCAAGGATGATCTTCCCAACATTGGGAAAATCGTAACCGATTTTCATGATCGCCATAGTGAAGAAGAGTTAATTAAAATTCAAAAAGAGAATCGACTTTTATGGGAAGAGTACTTTACTCCAGAGGGAATCTTTAATCACATAATTAGAATGTTATAAATAAATGTACGATAACAAGCATTATATCGAGGTAGCATTAAATGGCTGTTCTTGGATCAACCTCATTAACTGGATGTAACTCTATCCCTGCATTCATTGCCGCCGGGACAGTTGCAATCTTCAGACAATCTTCCGCTCCTTCCAGTTGGACGAAAGATACCAGCAATCACAACAACAAATGCCTAAGATGCGTCACTGGAACTGCTAGCAGTGGTGGTAACGTAGCATTTACTTCTGCATTTGCACAGAAGGGAGTATCTGGTAACGTTTCCACTAACGTTTCTACAAACATCAGCGTTTCTGTTGGTAACCACACGCTATCAACTGGTAGAATTCCATCACACTCTCACCCAGCAGGTAGTAATTCAAGTGCCCAAGGTGGATTTGGACCAGCAACTCCTAGAGGAAGTACTCCTTATAGAACTGGTGGTAACACTGGTAACACTGGTAGTAACCAAGCACACAACCACCCAGGAGGTGGTAACGCAAGTTCCAATGCTAGTTCCAACTTCTCTGGAAGCAGTATTGACTTGAGAGTACAATATGTTGATGTTATTCAGTGTTCTAAAAACTGATTGACAATTAATTGACTTTATTGTATATTAACTTGGAGTGACAAATTATCATGTTTGGTAAACGAATGGAAGTGGGTCATTATTGCCCATTATTGAAAAAAGAGTGTATTGAACACAAATGTGCTTGGTATACCCATATCAGAGGTTCAAACCCAAATACAGGTGAAGATCTTGATAATTGGGCTTGTTCCGTTGCTTGGACACCACTATTATTAGTAGAAACGGCACAAAAGTCACACCAAACAGGTGCAGCAGTTGAATCTTTCAGAAATGAAGTTGTAAGAACTAATGAAGAAAATAAACAACTATATATTGAAGAGATTCAAAAAAACTTTGGTGTGGTCCCAACAACGGTAACACCACTTAACAACTTTCTAACAGGATCAGACATCGAGGAGGATCAAGACTAATGGCTATCACAACTCTGACTATTATTGTTGAAGATACCGTCAATAATACTGGTACAATCTGCATCAATAATGAACCAGTATATGACTGTGACTTATCATTTTTAGGCACCTATCCATGTGATCTATGTGAAGAAAATGTCGCAGTTTCTGCGGTTCAGTGGGATGCAGGAACTTCAGTACAAGAAATTGAACTTGTTACCAGCGGAAGCAATATCGCATCAGATTCTTTAGATGCTACCATCGCCGCTAGTGCACAATCGGCTTTCGATGCTCGTAAAGCAGCAATTGAAGCAGAAGAAGCAGCAGCGTTGGCAGCGGCAGCAGCAGAAGAGGATGCATACTTCGATACACTATTATCAGAATTGACCTCCGGTACACTTGAAGGATCAGAAGAAGGTAGAACCTGGGCAGAGAGTGATTACTGATTAATTAAACAATAAAAAATAATAATTCTATAGAAACCCTTGACATGAATGATAAATTAACCGCCAACAAGTATATTGTTGTACGAAATTTTATTCCTTCAGATCGAGCAATCGATCTTGGTATAGAATTTGGTGATTATTGTAGAGAAGAAAATGTAAAGGGAGATCATCAGGCTCCTTTCTCAAGTAGTGTATATAATTACATTTCATTTTTAGAACTTTTGTGTGAAAAAACACCAGAAGTTAGTAAATTGATTGGTGAGACAACTCTGCCAACATACACTTATGCTAGAGTGTATAGGAATGGGGACGTATTAGAAAAACATATAGATAGACCAGAATGTGAAGTTTCCCTCACAGTAAATCTTGGTGGAAGTGAGGAATGGGATATTTGGATTGAGTCTGGTGAGGGTGGAGAGAAAGAAGTCCCAATTAGTTTAAAACCAGGTGATGCGTTAATTTATCTTGGTTCTGAAGCGCACCATTGGCGTGAAAAGTTTGGTGGTGACCATTATTACCAAGTATTTTTACACTATGTTCTAAGTCGTGGAAAATACGGTAAAAATTACTTTGACAATACAAATTTCGGCAAACCTGAGATATCGGTTCCAAAAAAAGATATCATAAAAGATGATGCAATAGTTACAACAAATGATGAACCTTTGATTGTAACTGATGATGAACCTTTGATTGTAACTGATGATGAATCTTTGGTTATAACTGATGACTTCCCATTAGAAGCAACCGATGATAAACCATTGGTAGTTAAGGGAAGTCTTGATGAAAGCAATAAAGTATTGAATGAAAGAATCGAAGAAATAAAAGAAAAACAAGATAAAAACAATTACGTAGTAACAGATACAAGTTTGCATAAAACCAAGAAAGCAAGTAAATTAGAAGATTATATTCATGTATTTGAAGATATATTATCAGATGAAGTGTGTGATCAAATCATTGATACTTTTGGGCATGATGAGTTGATGGAACCAGCTCTTGTCAGAGATGATGTAGAAATCAATTCTGATAGTGTAGGACAAAGAAGAGCATGTAGTTTATGTAAAATTAGTGTTCCTAATGATTCAATCCCAGAACACAAAAGAGTGTATCTTGATAACGAGATCTTCAGTGGCATCAATAAGGTAATAGCAAAATATAAAGAGATGCACCCAGATATTCAATGTGACATAGACACTGGATATGAACTATTAAGGTACAAAGAAGGGCAGTATTATATCCAACATACGGACTCATATAAAGAAGAACAAAGAACATTGTCATGCTCTTTTGCACTGAATGATGACTTTGAAGGGGGAGAGTTTTCTCTATTTGACAGAGAAATACAGTTGAAACCAAAGAAAGGATCTGTTCTTGTATTTCCATCTAATTTTATGTACCCACATGAAATTTGCCCTGTTACAAAAAATACTAGGTATTCTATTATCACTTGGTTAGTATAAGTATGAACGATCAGCGCACTTTAGTAATTCTTTTTGGTCAATTTAGAGGGAACAATACCTCTTGGCAAAATATGGTTGATAATCTAATCACACCATATAATGCCGATCTTGCTCTGTGTATTGGATATAAGAAAGCTCATACTCTTCCCCCACTAAACCCATTGACCGAAATTGCCAAATATCATTGGAATTTTGAAGAACCAAAGCGGTGGAGTGATTATATTGAAAAATTCTTTAGTGAAATTGAATTAGAAACCAAGTGGTGGAAACAGAATATAAGATATGGTCTATATGGCGGTGGATCAACAGTTGGAATCATACCAATGATTTTTAAACATTACATCTACCACAATTATCTGCATATCATAAAGGAATATGATAGGATTATCCTAACAAGACCAGACATGTACTTCGTTAGACCATATCCAATATTATCTAATGATCATGTTTGGATTCCAAACGGAGAAGATCAGGGTGGAATATACGAAAGACTTACAATATTTCCATCAAAATATGCAAAAGAGTGCATGACAGTATTGGACTTTCTCAATACGCAAAGTCTTAATTTGACAGCAAAGCGTATGTATAAAGGGGAAAATAATGAGAGATCAATCTGTTATCTACTTAATGGGTACCCTGTTGAAATTGGTAACTTCAATTCAGAAATTTACCACAAAATTTTCTATGAATGGAATGGAATATTCTATAAAATAAGAAGATCGCCATTACTAAATTTCTTGATTGCTGTCAAAGGAGATACAACAAAATCTCTTGGTGGAATTGGTACTATAAAATTTAAAGATGATCTTATTGTAAGGTATAAAAATGAGTACATCGATGTAGTAAGAACAAAAACAGTGTTCGGTGATTGTATAGATGACAGTATCGAATAAACTTACATACTCAATCTATGACTATGATTTTAGATCTATCATATGTGAATACCTAAATCTACATCAATTAGATAATATTTTTGTTGATCAAAGGATAACAAAAGAAAATAATCAATCGACAGAATATCATAAAAGATTTTATGCTTCACTAGACAATGATGATAAATTAAAGTCACTATATGATAAATTCATATCAAATGTGATAAAGAATTTATTTGACGAAGAAATAATATATCAAGTAACTCCAACGTTTAGATTGCAAGCAATCGACAATGTGTCTGTATTTGCTTTTCATAAAGATACCGAATATGGACACAGTAAAAAGACAATTAATTTCTTTCTTCCAATAACAAAGTGCTACGACACAAATGCACTATGGGTTGAGTCTGGGTCATCATTTGAACCTATAGAGTGTGATTATGGTGATCTCATTACGTTTGATGCTGTCAATCGTCTACATGGAAATAAAGTAAACAAAACAGGAAAATCTAGGATATCTCTTGATTTTAGAGTCATGAAGATGGTAGACTACTGTGAGACTTCCAAACAAACCCTATCAAAAAATAGAAGATTAATTCTTGGAGATTATTATACAAAATGAAAGTTTTAGTTCTTGGTTCTGCTGGTCAAATTGGAGCACCATTGGTAAAGCATTTGAAAAATAATGGGCATGTAGTATATGAAATGGATATTGTAAATGACCCACATTGGCAAGATCTAACTATAAAAAACAATGTATATTTGCTGGAGAAGGTAATTCAATGTGATTTTATTTTCTTTTTAGCATATGATGTTGGTGGATCACAATACCTAAGAGAATATCAACATTCGTATGACTTCATTCATAATAATAGTGTAATGATGTCTGAAGTATTTCATACAATAAAGTGTATGAACAAAAAGTTCGTATTTGCTTCATCTCAAATGAGCAATATGAACTTTTCCCCTTATGGAGTTTTAAAAAGAATTGGGGAATATTATACACAATCGTTAAATGGTCTATTTGTTCACTTTTGGAATGTTTATGGGATCGAAAGGGATTCAGAAAAATATCACGTAATTAACGATTTTATAAAAAAAGGATTTGATATTGGTAAAATTGAAATGCATACTGATGGGCAGGAGGAAAGAGACTTTTTATATGCTGAAGACTGCTGTAAAGCATTGGAATCAATCATGATTAACTATGATCATATTGATAGGTCTGAGCAACTACATATCACTACAGGTCAATTCACAAAAATCATTGACATTGCAAAGATGATACAATCTGAATTTAAATCAATTGGTGTGGAAGTTGATGTAGTACCATCATCAAATAAAGACTCTGTTCAACCAGGCATGAAAAATATACCGTCTACATATATTAGAAAGTGGTGGGAACCAGAAACCACTATCAAAGAAGGAATATCCAAAATATTCAATATATCCAAATGATAAAACCTGAACTATTAGATCTACACATAACAGAGAACTGCAATTTAACCTGTGAAAGTTGTTCTGATTTTAATAATCATGGATTCAGTTCTATGTTATCATTTCGTAGCTTGAGGTCCTATTTCCTTACGTTGGTCCGCTTTAGTGGGACCATCATGTCTCTCGGGCGCCGTGCGGTTCCCGGATCGACCAGTTCCGCTTATCATGGGTCTCAA
>OBOP01000016.1_pt1 | contig 11898 bp, 8 predicted proteins | sample 1535181 | NCBI WGS metagenome assembly OBOP01 (sample SAMEA3275620, study PRJEB22092) | marine metagenome | biome: Atlantic Ocean; feature: Nearshore environment, 25' water; material: water | collected 2014-06-21T10:00:00+00 | depth 0.2 m
AATTTTATTAATGAATTAAAAAAAAAATTTTCTATAAATGTTGAGGAAGTAGAAATTATAAAAGAAAATGTAGTCTTTAAAGTTCCTAACAAATTAAATTAAATGGCTGTATATACAAAAATAAATCAGAGTGATATCGATATAATAAACAACAAGTTTAATATTGAAAAAATTTTAAGTTTCCAAGGAATTACTAAAGGAATTGAAAATACAAATTACATTTTAAAATCCAAAAATAAAAAATTTATTCTCACAATTTTTGAGAAGAGAGTTCTTTCAAAAGAGATTCCTTTTTTTATGAAATTAATGGATCATTTAAATGATTCAAAAATTAATTGCCCAATACCACTTAAAACCAGAAATAAAAATTATTTAATTAAACTAAAAAATAAAACAGCCTGTATTGTCACTTTCTTAAGAGGAAAAGATAAAAAGAAAGTTAACGAAAGTGACTGCTATGCTATTGGAAAAGCAATAGCTAAAATGCATCTGGTTACTAAGAAGATACAATTTACTAGAAAAAATTCAATGGGTGTAAAATATTTAAAACCTTTACTCCAGAGTATTAAATTTAAATCAAATAAAAGATCAAATTTGAAAAAATTTTTATATAATAATTTTAACGATATTAAAAAAAATTGGCCAAAAAAACTTCCTTCTGGAATTATACATGGTGATTTATTCGTAGATAATATTTTTTTTGGGTATATATTCATGCTTTGACTAGATGCATACCTAAATGGTTTAGGCATATGAACATCACTTTGCACAGAATTTCTATGTGTGATGTTAGAGCTAGTCGGAAAATACCTAAGCAGATTAAAATGGTTATTCCCATCGCAACTGCAATACCTTCCGTCTACAGCATTATATGAAGGGCTGATCTCAAAACCTAATCTAATTTTTTTTGCCATAAAAATATATACACTATTTAATTAACTTTCTTCCAAAATAATCGATGTTTGCAAGGTTGAAATACTAGTCTTCGGAGAAACGATGTTTCCAAATTCTTCATGAACGAAAGACGTCTGCAGCTTAGCAATAAACATTTTTTCAGATAAAGAACCTTTTTCTTCTATACTGAGGGAAGTTACTTTAAATGGAATATATGCCTTTTCATCTTTTGGTTCTAAAATCAACTCAGGACTAATATAATCAAAAGACATATGTTTTTCAGGCAAAGTTAATATTAACTCTGAAGACAAAATATCAAATTCCGTAGGAGACCATTGCAAAGAAGGGTCTTCAGGATAATCATCTCTATTATCTCCAACTGTATCCTGATCAGTATCTTTGACTTCATAAGGATCCTCTGGGAATTCGTCAGAATTATCACCCACTCCGTCACCATCAGTATCACTAATTTCTGTTGGGTCATCAGGGAAAGCGTCAAAAATATCTGGATATCTATCGCCATCAGAATCTACAGGTATGTCATCAGAATAGTAATCCTCTATTAAACCTGATGATGTATCAGGCATTTTCATTGAGGCTACACCGTAATCTTCACCTTCTGTTCCGCCAGAAAAAGCGGTATTAGGAATGTAATAAGTCTTACCCTTTAAAACGTAAGGAGTGCTATCCCCTATACCTTCGCTAGATAGGTAAACCGGCCAATAAAAACCTTGGCCCTCAATATATGTATACATTGGGTCATTTTCAGACAGGTTAGGATTGTCTGGGAATTCATCAGAATTATCTCCTACGCCATCATTATCGCTATCAGCAAATTCAGTAGGATCTTCAGGGAATGGGTCAAAAACATCAGGATAACCATCTGCATCAGAGTCAACAGGTAGGTCATCTGAATAGTAATCTACAGTTAAATTTAAAGAATCAGAAGGATACTTGAGGCTAGCAATTCCATAATCCTCGTCCAAATCTCCCGAGGACACAATATCATTCGGCATATAGTAAGTCCTACCATTCAAGACATATGGAGTGCTCTCTCCTATATCCTCATTAGAAAGATAAACTGGCCAGTAGAATCCTTGCCCCTCAACATAAGTATAAAGAGGGTCATTGGTAGATAAATTGGGGTTATCAGGGAAATCATCCGAGTTATCACCAACTCCATCCCCATCACGGTCAGAGCTTTCACTTGGATCTTCGGGAAAAGCGTCGGCATTATCGCCAACACCATCTTGATCGGTATCTATTGCCTCTGCGGAGTCGTCTGGGAACGCGTCTATATTCTCTCCGTATTGATCCCCATCAGTATCTGCCCAAGATATATCCAATGAAGATATATCATTTTCCCCATTAACTTTAACCTTATTAATCGTTATAACAGAGCCGCTACTCGTACTATACGTTCCAGCTAAGGTATTCCTAACAGCCCCGTCATCATTGGCATAATAAGTATTATCAATATAATAACTAGCGCTAGTTTTATCTTCACTCCAATTGCCGTCATTGGTAAATAAAATTTCACCCACATTAGAGTTTATTTTAATCTCGGATATATGAGTCTCACCAGATATAACAGCAGACTGCAGCTTGACAGAGGGATCTAAGTTAACCTTAGCCAGGGCATTCTTTTTTCTAACCACTGTTCCTTCGGGGTGAGAATTAGCAAGCGGCGCCGCCAATATCAAAGATCCAAATCCAGCAACAACCCCTTCCTCCTCCAAAACGGAGCCTTCGTTTATAATAACTTCGTCACCTATTTCAAACTCATCCTCATTACTAACGTCCAGCCTATTATTTCCATCGCTTGATTCAGATAGGAGCACTGACATATTATCAAAAGTAGAAGCTAGAACAAATGGGGTGTCTACATCAAATTCATTTGGTACTCCATCTCCATCAATATCTGGGTCTGAATTATCGCCCACGCCATCACCATCAGTATCTACAGACTCCAGAGAGTCAAAAGGAAATGCGTCAGTATTATCCCCAATGCCATCTTTATCACTGTCAGCTGTTTCTGTGGGGTCTAACGGGAATGCATCTTGACTATCGGTCACGCCATCACCATCAGTATCAGGATCAATGTAACTTTTAGCAAATATATGAACCTTAAAACCTTCCTCTCGTATTTCATCACTAAGGTAAAAGTCAAACTCATCCTTCTTAATATTTGCAACGCCTGTTACGTAAAAATTAAAATCAACACCAACTGGAGATTCGAGCTGAACAAAAACCGAAACCAAGTCTCCAGTTAACATTTTACCATAAGAAATCGTAGAAGAAGTGAAGCCAACAGGCAAGCGGTAAGTTGTAACCGCCTCCGTACCAGCGCTTTCTTGTATCGCAAAAGTATCCCTAATAGGCTTCCAATACAATTGTTGAGATTGATCAAAATCAGAAACGAAGAACTGTCCGTCTTCATCTGACGCGACAGCGCCCTCAAAAGGAGGAGTTTGCTGCTGTAAAAAAGCCTTATCTACCTTCTGTAGCTTTAAAGGCATCGCGGCCAATATATTGCCTAGTTGTGCTTGTACATTTTGTAAACTCATATTACTTAGGCTCCTCCACTGTAATAAAAACGTCGTTAACGTTCCCTGCGTTTGTTATGACTTGATTATCAATCACAATTTTATTACCGTCAACTATTCCAAACGCAGCCTCTAAATTACTAGCTCCATCTTGTTTTGCACCAGTAATGTTTGAGTCGTAATCTACTGAAAAAGAATTACCCCCATCAGGCTGAACTGAAACGATTAATTTGTTAACATCATAAATCTCTACTCCTAAATCTACAGGCTCGTAAGCCGTAGCTAAAGCGGTAACTGTTCTTTGATTAAAACCTCTTACTGTCGCAATATCAGAACCGCCAAAAGTCTCACCGATAATTTTAGTTCCTGTAAAGTTAATCGTAAAAGGGCCTCTAGGGGTAGAATCATCTACAGATATTTGCATGGAGTAATTTTTATTCCCATTCCTAGTTAAATTGGAAACAGATATGCTAGAATTAGAAACAGAATCTACAGTCAAATCAGAAATCTCCTCACCTATACTAATACTTATATTATTTAAAACAGCCCCAGAATTAGATGAGCTAAAAGTATTTGGCGAAAAACTCAAAGACGGAATCGTCCCGAAAGATTGTATTTGCACCGAAGAGCTTGAAAAGCTGGATGTACGACCATTAGAAGCTCTCCACAGGGTTACAGACATAGATCCGCTAGTTCTATTAGATGCATTTTCTGCTGAAACTAAAAATGGCTCCTGCGTTAAATCTGCAGCAGGCCTTTCAGTAGGATGAGTTGAGTTAGTATCTGCTGGCGTAGAAATAAACTTTAAAACAGAACTTTTAGAAAAACTGTAATAATCAAAATTATTTGCAGACACATTGAAGTTTACTCTATCAGTTGTATTATTTATTATACCTGTGGTATTTGTAAAATAATTAGGGTTTACGTGAATTGAAGTCGGACTGCTATAAATTGTATGGCTATTCGAAATACTAGAATGACTTCTACCTGCAGACGCATGAGGAATTGAGCCATTAACCCAATCCTCAAACCATTTTACTCCGTAAGTATTTAGTTTTATGGTGAGTGCCGTGCCGCTTGAGTTTAAAGAAAATTCATTAGTAGAAGAAAGAAACTGAAGGTTGACAGATCTTACCGCGTGATAAATCCCTGTTAAATCAACGTAAACATATCTACCAGGCCAATTCCCATGACTCGTTGATATTCTAACCTGGACTGCAGTCATGGCTGTATTGGGAACCACAGAGAAAGATAAGCTTCCAGATGGAGATTGATTATTGGTAGTAATTGTATTAGAAGATGTTAATGTTGTAGACTGATTCCCAACTAAATCCCAAGTTTTTGCTGTAAATGTTTTATCAGAAGGAGAATTTCCTGCTCCAGATATATTTACATTAGCTTCAACAGTAAAAGTGCCATCGCCATTATCATTGAAACCGCTATAGATATACTTAGATGATATAGCAGACCCCGCTAATAATATTCTATTTGGTTGTTTCCTGACAGTTACCCTAACCCTTGCAGTATCTCCATTTTTTGCTTCCGTTTGTTGAGATGATACGTTTCCGGCGGTAGCAGAATTAAAAGAGGAAGTTTCATAAAAACTTGAAGTGCCTTGTAAATCAATAAACTCAGCACTAATAACCTCTGGAGGAGTGTCTCTTTCTATAGAAATGAATGTTGTGCGAGATCCATTTTTAAATATATATGTAGCAGGAGTTGAAGAATCAACCCTCACAGAAGTATTAAAAGAATACCCATTAGAGTGAGTAGAGAGGTTGCTATCCGGTATATCTATCGCATTATCAGGATCTCCACTTACATAATAAGAAATTTGTGGTTTGTAAGTTTGAGCATCACCCCTCTCTACCATTAAGTTTACATCAACCAAATCGCTTGCGGTTCTAATTTTCCTAACTATAGCTCCTCCGTAATCAGATTCTAATATTTCCTGCACTCCACCAACTGCACTAGTGCTAGTTACAAAAATCGGGCCAGTATCCAAACCTCCAGATGATTCACCTCCACCCGTGCTGGAGCTATCAGCCTTTATTTGACCAACAACGATTTCATCAAAATACCCAGTCTGTCCGACAAAAACAGAAGAACCTATCTGAGAATCTGCCCCACCAATAGTTGTTTCGCCAACGATGATTTCATCAAAGTATCCAGTCTCCCCTCTAAAAACATTACCACTAATATCACCTGATTCAGAAGTAAAATCTACAGTTTGCGAGACGCGCATATTACCAGAGATTTCTAAATCTCCGCGAATAGTTACATCGTTAATAAAATCTTTATGACCAAAGACTTCATCATCTCCGCTTAACCTCATGTATAGGCCAGAAATCGGTTCTTCTTTTGGTATAAATCCTGCCATTAGATATCCGTGTAGGTTACGGTGACGGTCACCCTATCACCTATTTGGGCCTCAACCCATAAAGAATCTCCAGCCTCAAGAATTAACTTTTCTTCTAAACTAAAAGTTTGGACAGGTGGAATATATAATTTAGCTATCACTTTATTTGCATCAGAAGGGCTATCCCCGCTCGATACAATATAAACATCAATCACTTCAGCTTTTTTAGTATGAGTATTACATAGAAATATCGCTAAGTTTGCAAGTTTTTGTTGCCCTGCATTTAAAACCTCAGTTAAACCATTTACCGTAGTTTTACTTTCAATCATTTTCTTGCCTCCGCTCACTATGATAATAAAGCGCCGCTGGGTACAGTGGCATTTCTTTACTCTGACTGATATCTAAAATACTTTCTATGCAATTTAAATTAGATATTTCATTATTATCATTTATGCAAGCCTCGGCTAAAGATTCCCACGATTCTGATTCTGCGGAGCAAATTATAGACTCACATAAATCTTCTGCAGCTTTATTTTGAGACTTGTTTAATCTTTTCTTATACTTAGACCTTAAACCTTTTTTAATAAATTCGCTCAAACTTTCAGCTTTATATATAATTTTCTGAATATCTTCTTTTGAAATTTTATCACCTGAACTCTGCTGGGGAATACCTTTAGTTCCTGTAGGTCTGCCGGTCTCTCCCCCGCCTCCGCCAGGAGCAGGAGCCTCTTCAGATCCAGCGGGTTCAATCATGGGAACTCCGCCGACCAAAGGGTTATAAAGACCTTCTTCTCTTTCTTTAGAATAATTCTCTTGAGCACCCTTTAGGTCTACACTCTGAGGGTATATTCCAGTTTTAATAGCATCAATCCCTTGTTCTGGAGTCAGAACTCCTAACTCTAGCAATCTAGTCACTACTCTTTGAAACTGAACTTCATCCTTAATGTCGATTTCCTCAAACTTAGCCCTAGGATAATCTCTTAATCCTAAATTCTGGCAAACCAATTTAATTTGAGGTTGAAGGAAGTCATTCAGAAAGGCGTTTCGAGCTTCTTTTAATCTTTCTAAAAATATCTCAGCTTTAACCTGGGTATTACTATAACGCTCATCTCCAACAATAATATTCTGAAGGCCTTCTTTAATATCCTGATTAACAATTTGATACTTATCAGGCCCAACAACCTTTCTTAGGTCGGGTATTACAAAATCAGCCTTAGTAGTATAGTCACTAACTAAAACCCTACCCACGCTCTCGTTCATAAACAGAGATTGCATTGCCTCTAAATTCTTAGGATTAATTCCACCCTTATCAGGTTCGGCGCCCATAGTAATTAAAAGTATTACGTTTTCTATAGTTCTACAGATAGCTTGATCAATTTTCTTGAGTTCTATCTTATAATTTATATCATCTAATACTGGATAGCCAAATGGCACAGCAAACGGTTCGTAATCCTGTTTTTTATAAAAAGAATATATTAATCGCTTCGAATCTAAAGGTATTTCAACCCCATCCCTTGTAAAAGCACCAGACTTAATCTTCTTTTTTAAATCGGGGTCTAAGCTTTTAAAAACCTGCTCATCATACTCTGTTTTAGGATCGGCCAGACGCTCAAGATCATACTCTGACAAAACCTTAAAATAAGCTCCATCAGAAAAAGAAGTAGACCTCTTTGCCGTAATATCATAAGGGTTTAAAAATATATACTTCAAAGGTATCATTCCTGGCTTAATAGAAGATCCATAGACTTTAGAAATTTTATTAAAATCTTCCTGAGAAAACCTTCCATCAACCCTATACATAAAAATATTACCAGATCTGTAATACTCCCTAAAATATTGATCCCTTACCTTCCATAAAGATATCTTATCAAACCATTTAAGGCAAAAATCCCTGCCCTTTTGATTGCCACCTTCAAGAATTATGTCTGAATTAGCAAACTCAGACATTACATCTACAGCGTTCCGAAAAATGGGTATATTAGCATATGCTTTTTGGCAAAGCTCAACTGCCTGCCTAATATTTATACCAGTAGAGCTGGAATCATAAGGCAAAAGCCCAGCTTCTATATTTGAAAATTGATTCTTCTTATTCGAACTATGTATTTTGTTCTTCCTCCTTGCGCCGTCAACTGCATCAGACTCTGCCCTAGATCGGCTTGCAAGAGATTCTATAGCAAAAGAATGCGTGCCTTGTGTATAATAATTTTCTCCAGCAAATATAGGTGGAACAGATTGCTCTGCAGGCTTCTCAATATTACCTTGAGATGATTTGTCAAACTTTTTCCAATAGTCAGACTTTTTATTATACTTCCTTTTCTTCACGGATTACTTTACACATATAATATCAAAAAGTCCAAGTAAAGTCTAAAGTTAACTTTTAACATTTATTTTTTTATTTAAAATCTAGTTTCTATGCGGATTGTGTAAATATTTTCAATGAAAATAGGTATCACCTCAAAATTCTCCTGCAGTTTCTTCTCAAACGGCTTAAATCAAAATCTTGTATTACTATATGAATGCTTAGAAAGCGTTGGGTTTGAAGTCTACTTTCTTGATTTTACAAACAAATCCAAGGGTGAAGAATTCAATAATCACTTTTTTATAAAAGATAAAAACACAATAAACTGGTGGGACTTCAATGAATCAGATTTAAAATTCGATATCCTACTTTGTCCAGGAGTTGCATGTAATGATGACATAAGAGACTCAATAAAAGAAAGAAATAAAAACTGTAAAATTATATCAATTAAATATGGCAATAATTTATTTACAGACTCTCACAAATTATCACTATCAAATATTCCCAGTTATTATTCAATTAATATAAACAGAAAGCACGATCATGTTTTATACTCTCCTCATTATAAATTCTCTAAACAATATTTAGAATTTACTGAAAAATGCAGCAGCTCGGAAATTCCATATATCTGGGATCCAAAATTCATAAATCACGAATCCGAAAGCTTATCAATTGACCCCGCCTTCAAACCAAACGAAAAACCCAACATTGCAGTAATGGAACCAAACTTAAATTTCTCTAAAACAACTACGATACCATTCCTAGCATTAATAAATTTAATAGAAAAGGGGCATGCAAGCAAATTCAACGAAGCTTATATTTTTAGCAATAACAATAACTTAGATTTCTCAGAGCTATCAGACTATCTATATAAAGATACAATATTAAAAGAAAATAGAAATCGAATCTTTTTTGACCCCAGGCAAAAGACTCCAGCAATTTTTAATAGAGACAATCCAATTATATTATCCCATCAATTTTATAATGAGTTAAACTATCTTTACCTAGAGGCTATATATTATAATTTTCCATTAATACATAATAGTCCGCCATTTAAAGATTACGGATATTATTACCAAGACTTTAATATCGCCGATGCAACGAGTATGATATTAAAATGCATTAAAGATCAAGATCGCTGGCCAAAAACCACCCCAGATAAAGGTCTCGAAATAATAAAAACATACAGCATAGAAAGCAACAGACACAAGATTAAAGAATTAATCCTCTCAATTGCCAATGATTAACATAGGAATAACATGTCAACTTTCAAAATCTATATGGTCTGGGAGCTTAAAACAATCGGCTATTAACTTGTATGAGTGTCTAAGCCTCTGCGGGTTCAACCCATTCTATTTATCGAATAATTCTCAGATTAGCGATTTTAATAAAAACCATAAAGCTTATAATATAAATCAAATTCTTTTTGATAAATTTCCAGATCTAGATGTATTAATAATGCACGGATTCTCAATAACAGATCAAGAATTAATTCAAATAAAAAACAAGCATAAAAAATGTAAAATAATTTTATTCTACAATAATAACAGAATCGACGTAGACCAGCAAAACTTATTATCCGGCAAAAGCTTTCAACCTAGAATTGATAATTTAGATGAAGTATGGATTCATAGCCACCACTCAGACTCAGCACAGTATGTAAAAGCTTATCATGCAACAGATGCAACTGTAAAAAGTATTCCGTTCCTCTGGTCGCCCTTTTATATTAACCTGTCTAAGAAAAAAAGAAATATAGAATTTAACCCAAAAAAAGATGTGCAAATATTAGTTATGGAACCCAACGAAAACTCTTCAAAGACATGCTTGATACCTTTATTAATATGCGAAAACTTTAACAGGAGTTTTGGTAAGTTTTGCGCAAGTTTTAGTTTTTTTAATACAGATAAAATAAAAGTAAACAAAGGAGCTAAAGAATTAATCTCAAAATTCTCTTCTGCCCAGCAGAATAAAATCTTTCTGAATAAATCATGGAAATCTATAGACGCCATAGATAGACTAGGCCAGTTTGTATTATCTCACAACTCCTTTGAAGAAATTAATTACCAGTTCTTAGAGTGTCTGCACTTAGGGTTGCCACTTATACACAACTCAAAAATAATCAAAGAATACGGTTACTATTACCCAGGAAACGATATATATACTGCCTCTAATCAAATCTTCAATGCAATACAAAATCATAAAGAAAATCTACCATACTACAAAGAAGAAAATCAAAAACTAATTAATAGCTTGCTACCCTCCAACGAGGAGAACATTAACTTTTTTAAAAAAAATATTTCCCATTTGTTAAACTAATGAGTATATAGCATTATGCCTAGAAGTACAAACTTCGAGGAGCTAGTACTAAATGGAACTTCGTTCAAAAAGAACGCTTCAAATAAAATTGAAGTTAATTCCGTAGTACTTGCTGATTCAGACGATATAGCTAGTGTTGATTTAAGAATCCAAACTCAAGAGTCTGGACGCTCTACTAACGTAGATAGTTTAGACACAAGGGTTTCTCTTGAAGAAAGCACTGAAACTGCAAAAGCCGGAAGCATTGATTCTAGGGTTTCTGCACAAGAAGCTGATCGTTCGACAAACGTAGACAGCTTAGACACGCGTGTAAGCATTGCAGAAACTACTCGCTCCGGTAATATATCCAGCATCGACTCAAGAGTCTCAACAGAAGTCTCAGGTAATTCAGACGGAATTGAAAGCCTTGATGTTGATGTATCTCTAGAAGAAAGCACAGAAACTGCAAAGGTTTCTAGTGTTGACTCAAGAGTTGCAGCTCAGGAATCATCTCGTTCTACCAACGTAGACAGTATCGACACCAGGGTTTCTCTTGAAGAAAGCACAGAAACTGCAAAGGCTTCTAGTGTTAACTCAAGAGTTGCAGCCCAGGAATCATCTCGTTCTACCAACGTAGACAGTATCGACACCAGGGTTTCTCTTGAAGAAAGCACGGAAACTGCAAAGGTTGCTAGTATTGATTCTAGAATATCGACTGATGTCTCAGGAAATTCAGATAATATCGAAAGTCTTGATATAGAAATATCTGTCGAAGAAAGCACGGAAACCGCACAGGTTTCAAGTATTGACACGAGGGCTGCTGCTCAAGAATCGAAACGGTCAACAGACGTTGACAGTATTGACTCTAGGTTGCAATTAGAAGAAGCTACTACTACAATATCTTTAGATATACCTGTAAGTGGTAACGCTTCTCATCTTGATGTCAATTTTAGCAGTGCTGGATATAGCTCCACTGATACAATTATTGTATATGGAGCCCTAAGAGATGCAGCAGATAATGCAAATAACCCTATTATTATGCCACAGATTTCTGGGGCAAATAGCCACAATAGCGTTACATTTATTTTCTCGGATTCAATTCCAGAAAATACCAGCAGTACCGTACATAACCAAAATAGTGATTATGTTATGGACTGCATATTCAAACAAGAAAACCAAAACTAATTTTGGTTAGAAAGTTAAAACATGCCAAATAAAGTAGCATTAGAAACGCTCGCCTTAAACAATGTTGACATTGTTGTCTCCACAGACAATAAACTTTTTGTCAACGACATAAGGCAAGCAGATAGCGTAAATATCGACAGCGTCGATTCCCGTGTTGCTCTTGAAGAAAGTACTGAAGCCGCACAGGTTTCCAGTATTAACACAAGGGTCGCAGCAGAAGAAACTGCCCGTTCTACCGACGTAGACAGCATCGACACTCGCGTTACTCTTGAAGAAAGTACTGAAGCCGCACAGGTTTCCAGTATTAACACAAGGGTCGC
>OBOP01000017.1_pt1 | contig 11819 bp, 6 predicted proteins | sample 1535181 | NCBI WGS metagenome assembly OBOP01 (sample SAMEA3275620, study PRJEB22092) | marine metagenome | biome: Atlantic Ocean; feature: Nearshore environment, 25' water; material: water | collected 2014-06-21T10:00:00+00 | depth 0.2 m
CATTAGACAATGTTTTTGAATTATTAAATATATCTGGTCAGCCTGCGCCTTTGGCGAAGCTTATGTTAGTTCCAGACGCATGGTCTAAAAAAAATAAAACTCTACCAAAAGATCACCAACAATTATTTAATTTTTTGAACAGTACAATGGAGCCATGGGATGGACCAGCTGCTATTGCTGGAACTGATAATGAGTGGGTTATAGCTGCAAATGATAGAAATGGATTAAGACCTTTAAGATACGCAATTACAAAAGACAAATTATTATTTGCAGGTTCTGAAACAGGAATGATTGAATTAAATGAAAAAAGAATTTTGTCAAAGGGAAGATTGGGTCCTGGGGAAATAATTGGAGTTAGAATAGAAAAAGGTAAAGTATTTACTAACAAGCAAATAAAAGATTATTTAGCCAAAGAGTATAAACACTTTAATTCACAAATTATCGACCTAGATGATAAGTTAACTATTTCAGATGAAAAAAATTCTTTTTCGGGAGATGATTTAAGAAGAAGGCAATATACTTTTGGAATAAGTTTAGAAGACCTTGAGCTCATACTACATCCTATGGCAGAAGATGCTAAAGAAGCAACTGGATCTATGGGGGACGATACACCATTGGCTGTTTTGTCAGATAGGTATAGACCGTTATACCATTTTTTTAGACAGAATTTTAGTCAAGTCACAAACCCACCAATAGACTCTTTAAGAGAAAACAAGGTTATGAGTTTGAAAACAAGATTTGGAAATCTTGGAAATATTTTAAATTTTGATAATTTAACAAAGCAAAATATTTATGTTTTAAATAGTCCAATATTATCAAATTCTCAGTTTGAAAAATTTATAAATTTTTTTGGTAACAATTCATCTATAATTGATTGTACTTTTTCTGAGGAAGAAACTTTATTTGATTCAATTAAAAAAATTCAAAAAGAAGCTGAAATTGCAGTAAGACAGGGAGTTACTCAATTGATTTTAAGTGACAAAGAGCTTTCTAGCTTAAAACTTCCAATACCAATGCTTTTAGCAGTTGGATCAATTAATTCATTCCTTATTGAAAAAAAACTAAGAGGATATGTATCAATAAATGTTCAATCTGGAGAGGCTTTAGATACACACTCTTTTGCAACCTTAATAGGAGTTGGAGCAACTACTGTAAATCCATATTTAGCATTTGATAGTTTATTTCAGCGTCATGAAAAGAAATTATTTGGTCAATTTAGCTTTGATGAATGTGTAGAGAGATACATAAAATCAGTAAACGCAGGTTTATTAAAGATCATGTCTAAGATGGGTATTTCAGTTCTAAGTTCTTATAGAGGTGGATGTAACTTTGAAACCGTAGGTTTAAGTAGAACAATTGTTGCAGATTATTTTCCAGGAGTTGTCTCTAAAATTTCAGGTATTGGACTTACGGGTATAGAGAAAAAAATTAGAGAAATTCATAAAGAGGCATTTGAAAGTTCTGAAACCATATTGCCGATAGGCGGTATATATAGATATCGTAAAAATGGTGAAACTCATCAATATCAAGGAAAATTAATTCATTTACTTCAAAGTGCAGTAGGATCTAATTCTTATGATGCCTATAAAAGATATGCGGATGGAATATACAGCTTACCACCTATTAATCTTAGAGACTTAATTGATTTCAGAGAAAAAAAATTAAGTGGGCCAATAGATATTTCTGAGGTTGAGCCAATAGAAAATATTTTAAAAAGATTTGGAAGTGGGAGCATGTCTCATGGAGCTTTATCGAAAGAGGCACATGAAACTTTGGCAACTGGTATGAATAGGATTAAAGGTGCTTCATGTAGTGGAGAGGGCGGTGAAGATGCAAGTAGATTTAAAGTTTTAGATAATGGTGATAGCGCAAACTCAAGAGTTAAACAAATAGCTTCTGCAAGATTTGGAGTTACAGTTAATTATCTTAATAATTGTAATGAGATAGAAATTAAAATTGCACAAGGCGCTAAGCCTGGTGAGGGAGGTCAGCTACCAGGATTTAAAGTTACAGAGGAGATTGCTAAACTTAGACATTCAACTCCTGGAGTTACTTTAATATCACCACCACCACATCATGATATTTATTCAATCGAAGATCTTGCACAACTAATTTATGATTTAAAACAGATAAATCCTAAAGCAAGAATTGGAGTTAAGCTTGTTGCTTCCTCTGGAGTAGGAACAATTGCAGCTGGTGTAGCTAAAGCAAAAGCAGATATAATATTAATTTCTGGACATAATGGTGGAACAGGAGCAACACCACAGACTAGTGTTAAGTATGTTGGAATACCATGGGAAATGGGTTTGACGGAAGCAAACCAAGTATTAACTTTAAATAATCTTAGACATAAAGTTACATTAAGAACAGACGGTGGAATTAAAACTGGAAGAGATGTGGTGATAGCTGCAATGATGGGTGCTGAAGAATATGGTGTTGCTACTACAGCATTAGTTGCAATGGGATGTATAATGGTAAGGCAGTGTCATTCAAATACATGTCCTGTAGGCGTTTGTACTCAAGATGAAAAGCTCAGAGAAAAATTTACTGGAACTCCAGAAAAAGTAGTTAATTTGTTCACATTTATAGCCAGTGAAGTAAGAGAAATATTAGCAAATTTAGGTTTTAAATCATTAAATGAAGTGATTGGTAGGACAGACTTGTTAAAACAGGTTAGTAAGGGTTCTCCAAATTTAGACGATTTAGATTTAAATCCTTTATTTGTTCAAGCTGATACTGGAAATAATCCAAGGTATTGTGAGGATCAAGAAATAAATAGTGTACCAGATACTCTTGACCAACAAATTTGGCCAGAAATTGAACAAGCTTTAGATAATTCTGAAAAAATTGAGAAAGAATATCAAATAAAAAATACTCATAGGGCAGTAGGCACAAGAATTTCTCATCATTTGTATAAAAAATATGGTTATGAAAAACTTGATGAAAACTTTTTAGTTTTAAATTTTAAAGGATCAGCAGGTCAATCATTTGGTGCATTTTCTTCTAAAGGTTTAAAACTTGTATTAAAGGGAGATGCAAATGATTATGTTGGTAAAGGTTTGTCAGGAGCTACTATTTCAATAAAATTACCTGAAGAGAGCAATTTAGTTTCAAATGAGAATACAATTTTAGGAAATACTGTTCTTTACGGAGCTACTTCAGGAAAACTTTTTGCTGCTGGCCAAGCTGGTGAAAGATTTTCAGTTAGAAATTCTGGTGCAGTTACAGTAATTGAAGGATGCGATTCTAATGGATGTGAATATATGACTGGTGGAACTGTAGTAATTTTAGGAGATGTTGGTGATAATTTTGCAGCTGGTATGACAGGTGGAATGGCCTTTATATATGATAAATCTCAACAATTTGAAAAGAAAGTAAATCCAGAATCAGTAGTTTGGCAAAATGTAGAGACAGATTATTGGAAAGAATATTTAAAAAATTTAGTCAGTGAGCACTTCAAGGAAACTGAGTCTCAATTATCGAAAAAAATAATTGAAAACTTTGATGATGAAGTAAATAATTTTGTTCAGGTGTGTCCTAAAGAAATGTTGGATAAATTAAAAAATCCAATAACTTTAAAAAAAGATATAAAAAAAGTTAGCTAAATTAATAATTTAAGCTCTTTTAAAATTATATTTAACCATTTTTTATTTGATAAACTGTGATCACCTTTTTTTACAATATTTAATTTTTTCTTAGCTTTTGGAAATAATCTTAAAACTTTTCTTGAATATGAGACAGGAACTGCCTCATCTTTTTCACCATGTACCATTGTTACTTTAATATTTGAATTAATTTTTTTATTTAAGACTTTGTTTTTTCTTCCATCTTTTATTAATTGTAGAGTAATTGGATATTCATAATTGCCATGTTTTAATTGATAAATACCCTTACGTATTGTTTCCTCTTTCATTTTTTTGGTAAATTTTTTCCACATTAAATTTTCTAAAAATTCAGGAGCAGCCCCTATTCCTAAAAATCCTTTAATCTGTTTTTTGAAAATTTTGAATTGATTGAGCGAAATCCATGCGCCCATACTTGAACCAATTAGCACAAATTCTTTTTTTTTAACGTATTTTCTAATTAAAATTGACGTCTCTTTACTCCATTTTGAAATATTTCCATTTACAAATTTTCCAGAAGATTTCCCATGACCAGAGTATTCTAGTGCTAAAAAACTTACTTTATTTTTTTTAGCAAATTTCAAAAATGCATTTGGTTTTTTTCCTTCAAGATCTGACATAAAGCCATGTAAAAAAACTATAAAAGAACTATTTTTAAAAATTTTAGAAATATGTCTAATTTTCTTTGTATTTGATATTTGATGAAATCTGAAATTTGCCATAATCGTTTATAAGTTTTGTCTATTAATATATAATCATATCAAATGTCATCTGATTTAAAAGTTTTACAAGTAATTCCAAAATTAGGTTATGGAGGAGCTGAAACAGGTTGTTATGATATTGCACATTATTTACCAGAAAATAATTGTAAATCATTTCTTGTAACTAGTGGTGGTGAATTACTTAAATTTGTAGATAGAAAAAAAGTTAAAATATTTAGACTTCCAGTGCAAAGCAAAAATCCACTACTAATTTTAATTAACGCTTTTATCTTAATTGGAATAATTTTAGTTTATAATATTTCTCTTGTTCACGCGAGAAGTAGAGCACCTGCTTGGTCATGTTTGTTAGCAACAAAAATCACAGGACGAAAATTTGTAACTACATTTCATGGAACATACAATTTTAAGAGTAATATAAAAAAAATTTACAATTCTGTAATGACTAGAGCAGATTTAATAATTGCAGGATCTAATTTTATTTTTTCTCATATTAAAAAAAATTATTCAAAATATTTAAATGAGAAAAAAAAATTAATGGTTATTTTTAGAGGAATAAACGTCGACTACTTTGACCCAACAACTAAAATTGAAATTGACGAAAAAAAATTATTAAAAAAATGGGACATTGAAAAAGATAAAAAAATTATACTTTTACCTGGTAGATTAACTTCCTGGAAAGGACAGGAAGTTTTTATAGAGGCAATTAATTTAGTGAATATAGAACTGGGTTATGAAGCATTTTATGCTGTCATTCTAGGCAGTGATCAAGGTAGAGATTTATATAAGAAAAAATTAATAAGACTTTCAGAGCAATATAGATTGTCTAAACAAATAAGATTCATAGATCATTGTAAGGATATGGCATTAGCTTATAAAGTTTCTGATATTATTGTTTCAGCCTCAACCGAACCAGAGGCTTTTGGTAGAGTTGCTGTTGAAGCACAATCGATGGAAAAACCAATTATAGCAAGTAACATTGGAGGTTCTAATGAAACAATAATTGATGAAAAAACTGGTTTTTTATACGAAGCAGGAAATGCTAAATCATTAAGTAATAAAATTTTAAAAACTCTTAACATGGATGAAACTCTATTAAAATCAATTGGTAATGAGGGAAGAAAAAACATAGTTCAAAAATTTAATGTTGAAAAAATGTGCTTTTCTACTTATTCAGAGTATAAGAGATTATTAAATTAAATGCCGATAATAACATTACCCGACGGAAACAATATAGATTTTCCTAATAAAGTTACTGGACTAGAAGTAGCTGAAAAAATTAGCAAATCGTTAGCTAAACAAGCCATGGTCATAAGTGTTGATGGTGAACTTAAAGATCTTGATTTTCTAATTGAAAATGATTGTTCTGTAAAAATTTTTACCTCAAAAAATCCTGAGGGCTTAGAAACTATAAGGCATGACACAGCTCATATTTTAGCTATGGCTGTTCAAGAATTATTTCCTGGAACACAAGTTACAATTGGACCCGTGATTGAAAATGGATTTTATTATGACTTTGCTAGAAAAGAACCATTTACAGAGGATGATCTTGTTAAAATTGAAAATAAAATGAAAGAGATTGTCGATAGGAATGAAACAACAAAAAGAGAAGTTTGGGATAGAAACAAAGCAATTAGCCATTTTAAAAAAAAAGGAGAAATTTATAAAGCTGAGTTGATTGAAGCAATACCTGAAAATGAAGATGTATCAATTTATTTTCACGGAGAATGGCATGATTTATGTAGAGGCCCACATTTATCCTCTACAGGTAAAATAGGGAAATATTTTAAACTTACAAAAGTATCAGGAGCATATTGGAGAGGAGACTCTAATAATGAAATGTTGCAACGAATATATGGTACGAGTTGGGCAACTCAAAAAGATCTAGATGAATATTTGAAGAGAATAGAAGAAGCCGAAAAAAGAGATCATAGAAAATTAGGTAGAGAAATGGATTTATTTCATTTTAGAGAAGAAAGTCCTGGCTCAGTATTTTGGCATGAAAGAGGATGGAGTTTGTTTCAAAAGCTCATTAACTACATGAGAAGCAGACAAGATGCAGCTGGTTATAAAGAGGTCAATACTCCAGAGGTACTAGATAGACAACTATGGGAAAAATCTGGGCATTGGGAAAAATATGGAGAAAACATGTATACTTCTGAAACACCAGATGAGAAAGTTTTTGCAATTAAACCAATGAATTGCCCTGGTCATATCCAGGTATTTAATCAAGGCTTAAAAAGTTACAGAGATCTTCCGTTACGTTTTGCTGAATTTGGAAAAGTTCATCGTTATGAGCCATCAGGCGCTTTACATGGGTTATTAAGAGTAAGAGCCTTTACTCAAGATGATGCCCATATTTTTTGCACTGAAGATCAAATTACTAGCGAATGTTTAATTGTTACAAATCTAATACTAGATATTTATAAGGACCTTGGTTTTGAAAATGTGATTCTAAAATATGCAGATAGGCCAGAAGTAAGAGTTGGTGATGATTCAGTTTGGGATAAAGCAGAAGCCTCTTTGCTTGAAGCCGTTAAAGCTTCTAAATTAGAATATACTATTAATAAAGGTGAGGGAGCATTTTATGGTCCTAAAATTGAATTTGTTTTACGAGATGCTATTGGCAGAGATTGGCAATGTGGAACTTTACAAGTAGATTTAAATTTACCTGGAAGATTAGATGCTTCTTATGTTGATAAAGATGGTACTAAAAAAGTTCCTGTTATGTTGCACCGAGCATTATTTGGTTCTCTAGAGAGATTTATTGGAATTTTAATTGAAAACTATGCAGGCAAGTTTCCATTTTGGATATCTCCTTTACAGACTATGGTAATACCTATTTCAGAAGAATTTAATGACTATGCGGTTGAGGTATCAAATAAAATTAAAAATTCAGGTATAAGTTCTGCAGTAGATTTAAAAAATCATAATTTAAATTATAAAATTAGAGATCATTCTTTAGCAAAAATACCGCTTTTATTAATTTGTGGTAAAAAAGAAGTTGACTCCAATTCAGTAACGATTAGAAGATTAGACTCTAATAAACAAGAAAATATGGGTATAGATCAATTCTTAAAAACATTCTCTGCTTTAAATAAAGCATCATCAAACTAAGTGGCAGACTTCAAACAAAATTATTTTCAAAGAAGAACTAAGGACAGAGGTCCAAGATCTAATAATAGAATTTCTTCTCCTGATGTTCAGGTTATAGCAAGTGATGGAGAAAATCTTGGAGTGATGAATACCAATGAAGCTATTTCCATGGCAAAAAATCAAGGTTTAGATTTAATTGAAATAGCACCTAATGCAAATCCTCCTGTATGTAAAATAATGGATATGGGTAAATATAAGTATGATGCTCAGAAAAAAGCAAATCTTGCAAAGAAAAAACAAAAAATTGTTTCTTTAAAAGAAATTAAAATGAGACCTGTTACGGAAACTCATGATTATGAGTTTAAAGTCAAAAATGCTAAAAAATTTATAGCTAAAGGAGATAAGGTCAAATTCACTATAAGATTTAAAGGTAGAGAACTTCAGCATTCCCATCTAGGAAATGAACTAATGGGCAAAATTAAAGAAGATATGAAGGATATCGGTAAGGTAGAATTGCATCCTAAGTTTGATGGTAAGCAAATGATCATGGTAATTCAGCCTTTATAAGCTTTAATAGAGGTTGTAAAATTATATCTTTCTTTGTATAAGTCCGCAGAATTATGCCAAAACTAAAAACAAAAAGCTCAGCAAAAAAAAGATTTAAAATATCCGCTAAGGGTAAAGTTATTTCTGCTCAAGCAGGTAAAAGACATGGTATGATCAAAAGAACGAATTCACAAATAAGAAAACTAAGAGGCACTACAACATTGTCTAAACAAGATGGAAAAATTGTTAAGTCATACATGCCTTACAGTTTAAGAGGTTAATAATGGCAAGAGTTAAAAGAGGTGTAACTAGCAAAGCTAAACATAAAAAAGTTTTAAAAGCTGTAAAAGGTCAATGGGGCAGAAGAAAAAATACTATTAGAGTTGCTAAGCAAGCTATGGAAAAATCCATGCAATACGCTTACAGAGACAGAAGAAATAAAAAAAGAGATTTTAAATCATTGTGGATACAGAGAATCAATGCTGGAGTAAGAGCTGAAGGCTTAACTTATTCAAAATTTATCAATGGATTAAATAAATGTGGTATTGCAATAGATAGAAAAATTCTTGCTGAAATTGCTTACGATAGCCCAGAAGCATTCAAAACAATTGTACAAAAAGCTCAATCAGCTTTAAATTAATCTTCGCTATTGTTTTTATTTCTTAAGGAAATAATCTACTAATATGTCAGAGATAAAAAATATTAGAGATCAGTTTATATCAAAGCTAGAAAATGATTTAAGCATTGATCAAATAAATGAAATCAAAACTGAGCTTTTTGGTAAAAATGGTTTAATTTCATCAAAATTTAAAACAATAGGATCAATACCAGAGACCGATAGAAAAAAATTTGCATCAGATTTAAATCAAGTAAAAGACGAACTTCAGAATTTGATAACTTCTAAAATTAACGAGATAGAAGGAAAAAAGATAAACGAAAAATTAGAAAAGGAAAAAGTTGATATAACTTTACCTGAAAGACCATTCGTTAGAGGAAAAGTTCATCCAGTATCACAAACTATTGATGAAATTTCATCTATTTTCTCTGAAATAGGATTTAGTGTTGAGGAAGGCCCTGATGTTGAAAATGAATATAACAACTTTACTGCTTTAAACACACCTGACAATCATCCAGCAAGAGATATGCATGATACATTTTACTTAGATGAAAACAAAGAAGTTTTGTTACGAACTCATACTTCACCAGTTCAAATTAGAACTATGCTAAAAGACAAACCTCCATTTAAGATCATTGCTCCTGGAAGAACTTATAGATCTGATAGTGATCAAACACACGCACCAATGTTTCATCAAGTAGAAGGTTTGCATATTGATACAAATATTAATATGGGGCATTTAAAAGGATGCTTGAATTATTTTATTAAAGAATTTTTTGAAGTCGAAAAAATTAAAATGAGATTTAGACCTAGTCATTTTCCATTTACAGAACCATCTGCAGAAGTTGATATTGGTTATGAAATAAAAGATGGCAAAATAATTATCGGAGAAGGAGATAAGTGGCTTGAAATTTTAGGCTGTGGCATGGTGCATCCTAATGTTTTAAGAAATGTAAAAGTAGATCCTTCTAAATATCAAGGATATGCCTTTGGCATAGGTATAGACCGATTAGCAATGCTTAAATACGGCATTAATGATTTAAGAGCGTTTTTTGATTGTGATTACAGATGGCTAAATCATTTTGGTTTTGATCCGCTTGATGTCCCTTCAAATTACAGAGGTTTAAGCAGATGAAGATTACATATGATTGGTTAAAAGATCATTTAAAAATAAGTGCTAAAGAAGATAAACTTCTTGAGAAACTAACAGACATAGGTCTTGAGGTTGAGAGTATAGAAAATTTATCTGAGGGATTAGATTTATTTAAGGTAGCAAAAATTATAAAAACAGAAAAACATCCTAATGCAGACAGACTTAAAGTTTGTGATGTTGATGTTGGTAATAAAGAAATTAAAAAAGTTGTTTGTGGAGCTCCAAATGCAAGAGAGGGTCTTCTTACTGTGTATGCTCCACCAGGTGCAATAATCCCAAAAAACAAAACTAAACTTGTTGTTGCTAAAATTAGAGATGTTACATCTTATGGAATGCTTTGTTCTGAATCTGAATTGAATTTATCAGATGAAAGTGATGGAATTACTGAATTATCATCTTCGAAATATGCAAAAAATATTGGAAAAAGTTATTTTTCTAAATCAAGTTCTAATCTTATCGATTTATCAATTACACCAAATAGACCAGACTGTCTTGGTGTTCGGGGGATAGCGAGAGATCTATCAGCCGCAGGTTTTGGAAACTTAAAACCAGAAAAAGATAAAAAAATTAAATCTAATAAAAAACAGACCTTAAAAGTAAAAATAACAAAAGAAAAAAATCAAGGCTGTTTATCTTTTGGTAGCTGCTTGATAACTAACGTCAAAAATACAGAAAGTCCTCAATGGTTGAAAGATAAATTAATTTCTATAGGACAAAAACCAATATCTGCGATTGTAGATATTACAAATTATGTCATGATTGATATTAATCGACCATTACACGCATATGATGCTGATAAAATTGAAAAAGGTATAATTGTTAGAAATTCAAAATCAGGAGAAGAATTTACTGCTCTAGATAATAAAAATTATAAACTAGATGATGGAATGTGTGTAATAAGTGATAACAAAGGTGTCTTAGGCCTAGGAGGAATTATAGGAGGAACAAGATCTGGTACAGAGCTAGATACAAAAAATGTTTTATTAGAGTCAGCTTATTTTGATCCAAGATCAATTAGAAAAACTGCTAAAAATTTGAATATTGATACAGATGCTAAATTTAGATTTGAAAGAGGTATTGATCAGTTATCAATTGAAAATGGATTAACTAAAGCAGCTATTTTAATTAAGGAAATTTGTGGTGGTGAAATTAGTAAAATAGATATTCAAAAAATAGAATCTTACAAAAACAAAGTAATAAAATTTGAACCAAAAACATTTGAAAAAATAACTGGTTTTAAAATTTCAACCAAAGAAATGATAATCATTTTAGAAAAACTTGGTTTTAAAATAAAAAAAGAAAAAAAATTCTTTAAATTATCAGTTCCATCTTGGAGACCAGATATTGTTCAAGAAATTGATATAGTTGAGGAACTTGTAAGAATTAGTGGCTATGAAAAAATAAAAATAGAAAATCCTATTAAAGAAAGATCAAAAAATACTTTAAATCCAACTCAAAAGTTATTTCATTTTCTTCAAAGGGCAGTAGCATCCAAAGGGTATTTGGAGGCTATTACTTGGTCTTTTACAGATTCAAAATATAATGATCACTTTAAAGAGGACAATAAAGAAATAAAAATTGTAAATCCAATTAGCTCTGAATTGGGAGTATTAAGAAATTCTATTTTTTCAAATTTAGCAATGTATATGAGCAAAAACTTAGATAGAGGAATTAAAGATTTATCAATATTTGAAATAGGGCCAATATTTTATGGTTCACAACCTGGGGCTCAGAATACAGTTGTTTGTGGTTTGTCAGCTGGAAAAAAATCTAGACTTTCGTGGATTGAAAAAGAGAGAAATATCGATATTTTTGATGTTAAAAGAGATGTTATACAAACTTTAGTAGAAGCTGGCTTCGATTCAGAAAAATTCTATTTAGATGATGAAAGCCCCAATTATTATCATCCAGGAAAATCAGGCAGAATATTTTTAAATAAGGGAAAAGATAAGGTGGCTGCTTATTTTGGTGAAATTCATCCAAACATCATTAAAACGCTAGATATTAAAACAGAGTCTTTAGTAGGATTTGAAATATTTCTAGATAATTTAAAACTGCCAAAAAAA
>OBOP01000018.1_pt1 | contig 11377 bp, 9 predicted proteins | sample 1535181 | NCBI WGS metagenome assembly OBOP01 (sample SAMEA3275620, study PRJEB22092) | marine metagenome | biome: Atlantic Ocean; feature: Nearshore environment, 25' water; material: water | collected 2014-06-21T10:00:00+00 | depth 0.2 m
TATTAGCAGTCTCCATAGAAAACTCTATGGATCCCATGTCATCAATATCATCAAACGTAAAGGGGATACCGTTCACAAAATACATCAAAACAATTTTTTTGCTTCTGGTGTATGCTAGGTCTTGGGTGAACAACCAACGTGGTTCTCTTTCCAACTTGAGCATAAAACCCCCTATCCTACGGATATTTATTACGATGCTTCATCGTGATCAGTATACATTCTGATCATCTCAATGCACTCATTATACTCATCATAAGGAACAAAAGCAACCACTTTGTCATTATGTGATACTTGAATTACCTCACCAGATTCAACTCTCCCAAAATACTCGTCGAAGTTTTCTTCAAATTCTTCAGATGTTACTGTCACACACATAATCAGGTTCGTTATACTTCAAAAATTCCCAGAATGTCATCTTCATTTCTTTCTTCGTCATGCCACAATGTTTTGCAGCAGCAGGTAAAGTCATCTTAGCACGAAACAATCCCAAGTTTGCTTCGTCAACAAGTTGTGGTGTAGTCTTCACTGTTTCTTCAATCAATTTGGATTTATCAATTTTGTATAATGCCATAAGATTATCTTAAACTACATTAAATGATTTGTCAAATCTATTGAGGTTTTTCGATATCACTCCTTTCAGCGATGATCATGTAGAAGTAGTCCATAGTTGGACATCCTTGACCCTGAATGTGAACTTCAAGTTTTTCTTTGTCAATTCTTCTTACAATTAGATTTTGTTGTAATCCATATGGAGTTACTTGAACGGAAATATTTTTCCAGTTTACAATCTCTCCCCATTCTTCGGGGAGATTGACAATAGGTTTATTCGTTCGTCCATGGACAAACACAGTATTTTCTGGTGAGTTTGTAGGTCCATAGACTACAACACCTTTTTTAAGATTAATTCTCATGGTTAATCGAAAGCGTTAATTTGAATTTGACCAATTGTGTATGTTCTTGCTGGTGTTGTAGTAATTCCAGCGTTCATATCATTTCCAGTATTATATGTAGTAATTCCAATATTGCTCGTACTGAACCTTAATGCATTCTTAAGTTCTCTTACTTCTCTTTCAAGTTCTCCAATCATACTTCTAAGTGAACTAATCTGCATATTAATATCATCTCTACCCTTCCTTACTGCATTTGAGAACTCCATTTTATCGCTGAGTTCAGTGTCCTTTCCACTTACATTTGTGACAGCATTAGCAGCAGTGGTAATAGCATCATTCAAAGCATTCGTTATAGTAGATGCACATCCTGGAAGTGATGCAACAAAATCTTCAAACTGATATGCACCAGCAACACCCACAATACTATAAGAGCTACCTATGGTATTTTGAGTTAACGTAAGTTTATCCCCCTCACTTGCATATGAAGTTGAGTTTGTTGGATTTGTAATTGGTGCATAATCAAATCCAACTCTATGATACAAATGATCAGCACCAACAGAAGGTTCTTCATATCCTGCACCAAGACTTATCAATTCTGGTCTCCAAGTTCTCTTTGCACTTGAGATTCCAGTACGATTCAATTCAATCATCGTACCGATACCAAGAGTATTCAAATCCATACTACCTATAGTCTGTGGAGACAGTGGATTGGTAAACAAAGGTTGTGCTACAGATTTTATATCTTCAGGAGTTCTAAGAATAGTAAATGTTACTTCTCTTCCATCTGATTCTGGATAACTAGCAGACCCAATAGTTTGTGAGTCTATAGTATAAGTATTCAGAACATCATCAAAAGGTGGTCCAACGGTAACTTTGGGTGTAAATGTATATCCAGCACCAGGATTAGTTACATTGATTGAATCAATAGTTCCACCAATAGAAACAGTTGCAGTTGCAGCAACACCAACATTAAATGGTTCAGCGATAGTAACTGTTGGTGGTGATGATAATGTATACCCACTTCCGGCAGTATCAACAGTTATACTACTGACTTCACTTCCCGAAAGAACCGCTGTTGCAGTAGCAGTAACAATACCAGAATTACCATACGAAATTGCTGGATCATCAGTATATCCACTTCCACCACTTGTAAGAGTTACAAATCCAACAGTTCCATCTGGCAGAACATTTATATCTCCCGTTGCAGTCAATCCCTGGAAGAAATTAGTTTCACTGGCAACAGTAGTATCCAAGTCAATCGCTGCTCCACCTTGTGTTGCTGCAACTTGGATACTAGTACCATCTGCATTAACAACAAAATATACAGTCTGGTCCGTCAGTCCAAAAATATTTCCTGCAGTATTACCAGCACCAACATTATATCTAATTTGAGTATTATTTTGATATGGTTGTGTTCCACCACCAAGAGTTATTCGATCTGTTCCTGCGTCAATTTGACTATTAGAATTAAATGAGAATGTTTCTGGATCAGGAAATGTAATGGTAGGAACTTGTAGATATCCAAGACCTGCAGAGTCAGTCGTAACCCCAGTAATTGCACCTAAAGCACCTGTGTTCCCAGATCCAACTGCTGAAACATGAAGTGGTGCTACTACAGTAACATCAGGAGCGACAGTATAACCAACACCAGAATTAGTTACCGTAAATGATGAAACACCACCAGACGCATTAATCGTCGCGGTTGCAGACGCTCCAACGTTACCCGGAGGATCAATTACAACACTTGGAGTAGTACCATAAGTATATCCACCGCCCTGTTCAAGAACATCAATACTATAAACAGATGTTGCAGTAACCTGTGCAGAACCAATTCCAGTAACTAAATTTGTTCTACGTGATAGAGATCCGGCTGTTGTACCAATACCAACAATTTTGGCAGTAGACTCTGCGGTAACACCAATAACACCCGCCTTCTTGCACTGAACAAGGTTACCAACTGTTCCAATTCCTGCTTCAGGAACAAGGAATGATTTCTGGATAGAAGTAATTACGGTAGATCCCGCTCCAACGATTCCAGTGAATTCACCAACAAAGGAATCAAATACATCATGAGTTAGTGGTTGATCATAATACTTTGCACCAAAGAAGTTTTCCTTCTCCATTGCAAATCTTTCAGAAGTAGGATTACTTACCTTTCCAGTATCAGTAATACGCTCAAGTGTTTTACCATCATCGTATGGAATGACAAGTCCATATCTATTTCTTAGATAATTACCATAAAATCTATTCCAAGGTTTATCTGGTTTGAATAAAACGATATCTCTATATCCATTTGGAGATAACCTCGTACACTCAAGTTCATATATTAAACGGTCTCGTTCTCCACCCTTGGTTTGAACAGTATCACTTGTAATACCAACAACTCTCCAAAACAAGTCTGTCCTACAAGGTGAATCAATACGATCTTGATATGCAGTCTGTTTGTCTATAATTCTATTGTTTGCACTGTCAATAATTTCAACCACATCTTTATCAACAGTTTCGACCATCTCCTCATGTGGTCTCTTGTTTAAATCAAGCACAGTGATCTTTTCAAGATAGAATTGGATTGCCTCCTCTCTATCTTTCAACTTCTTGTAAAGAGAGTCAATAGATTCTTGTTGTAATGTACCGATCATGATCCTTTACTTGATAAGATATTTATTTGTTTACTACGAATTCGTTACTATTTCCTGGATAATCATCCGGAGATATGCCCTCATATTCTGGGATTAGTTTCTCCCCATCAATTCTTTCAGCATAGACAGTGTAACTGTAATATGTTGATCCAACAGTATTATTTCTAACGTGAATTTTATTTCCCTCTATACCTTTTACAAATAACTCTTGCCAACCATTTAATGGTGTCAATGTAACAGTAATACTATCATAGTCAACAAAAGTTGTCCAGTACTCCGGTAGATCAATAGTCAATTTATCTGTCTTTCCTCTAATGTAAATATCAGCACTTGGACCTTCAAGACATACATGTCTTAATCTCCATCCATCTTTTGTTGGGTGAGGTAAATCAAAACTTTTTTTAGTTGCAAAAAGAATTGCATCTGTTGTATCCAAACGAATTTGTGTTGGTCCAGTAAATGCACCAGCAGTAAATCTCGCCCCAATATCTACCTTTGCTCCAACTCTAGACTCAGCACCAACCTGAGATTGTGCGCCTACTTCAGATGTAGCACCCGTTTGTGCTTCTACTCCCGTTTTAGTCTTGGCACCAATCCAATTAAATGCACCCAGTCCATTTGCAGTACCAAGAATATTAAATGATGGTGTTACATAAGTCACTGGTCCAATAGAAATCCAGTTCGTTAAAGTTGTTTGTGCAACAACACCAACAGGTCCAAGTGGATCACCAAAGACAACGTTCTGTGGTAATGGCGGTGATGTTGGACCACTTCTAATCCATAAGAATGGCGCTGCTTTGTACTTGACATCCGAACTACCGGAGATCATTACATTAGCAACAGGTACAGGGAATGATAATGGATCACCAAGTAAAGATGCATGACTAGCATGAAAAGATCCTGGCAGACCAGAAATTCCAGTGGCTGGAATTGGTGGTCCTATGCCAGCAGGATTTGCCGAAACGACAAGTTGCCCACTAAGATTAAGGTCGTCTAATTCAAACATATCTTAACTTGCGATATCGAATAGTTTTTGTATTGTTTGGATAAGTTCAGATGGTCCATTATTTGTAAGGATTCTTGGTAGTCCACCAAGTCCACCAAGAATACCACCAGTACCACCCTTAACAAAAGCACCACTTAGATATAATATATTAGATGCGGTAACATAAACATTTCCACTAGACGATAATGTAGCACCAGAAGTTCCAATGAGATCCAGTTTCTTTGCATTGACTGTAGTTTTATTAGTCGATACAATATTCACATTACCAGTTTTACTATCAGATCCACTCGCAACAATGTCTACAGTCTTACCATATATTCTAACTCTTCCAGATGGTGCACCAATAACAACATCACCTTTCTTTGTACGTACAAAGAATCCAACATTGTCTACTGGTTTATCTCCACATTCAATCTGGAACACACCTGGACATCTATGAGTAGTACCACCACCAAATTTACCAGTCTCATGAAGTGAGATGTAATGTGCTGATGGTATGTTTGGATTACCCGATTCAATTTGAACCGAGTTAATTGTATTTGTCTTTGGATCTAATGTTCCAAATCTAAGGCGACCATTGGTATAGTTGCCTTGCTGAGTTGCGTATGCGTTCCTTCCTTGTGCCATTATACCTTACCTACGCAATCTATAACGTCTACAGTTGCAAGAGGAATGCCACCATCCCTCACTTTATTATCCTTATCCATGCATATAATTGGAATAATTCTAGCATTAAATCCAGTATCACTCTCAATTATAACATCAACTGCCCCAGTAATTTCACTACCATGATCCAAAATAGTAAGTTTTGTTAGTTGTCCATTGGCATTGAATGTTGGTTCAATCTTTGCTCCATTATCTGGAACAACTTTTACCTTATCGGTATCTTTATATGAGACACCAGAAGTTTCAATAATTGTATCACAAAGATAAAGAACAACTGGATATTTACCATTATCTAGTATAGCATTTTCAACTGCTGCTGGAGTTCTATCCTCTGCAGGAGCGGTAAGTACAGTGTCAGAATCTACTTGATAAGGAATTCTACTGGGAGGGAATACCTGATCACACTTATTTAACTCAATACTTTCACCAGGATTCAGTGGTAATTCATAAACACCATTAGATCTTCTCACATAAGTTTGATTTGACTCTGCCCAAACTCTACCTCTACCACCAACAGATCCATCAAAACGGGTAGAGAATCCAGTACCCCTCTCCCTAATAATTACAGAAGTAACTCCATATTTTGAGTAATCAGGAGTCAATGAGCGTTTTTTAGTTCTCTCTCTAAACGCTGGGATTGGACAAGTATCATCGGAAATCTCATCTTCCTCTCTATCTGCTGGAAGAGAATCATCGGGTACAGGGAATATCTTTTCAGGAATTGTGGCATCATCATCGATTGGTCCGATTACTGCATCAGCAACAACACCACGACCAGATCCACATTCATCAAGTATAGAGATGAATGGTGCTTTAGAATATCCACGACCAGGATTTATAATATCAACTCCAATAACTTGACCAAGGGTATCAACAATGGCGTTTCCAGTTGCGCCACTTCCACCACCACCCCAGAATACTACCTTAGGTGGACCACAGAATACAGGTGCACCATTACAAGAGAAATCCTTCAATGAACTTGTGATGTCAAATGCAAGGTCATTTACATTTACTCCAAGAACATTACCATTATCATCATAAACAAAACTAACGACATCTGCAAATGAATCCTTAACTGCTATTGCTTGCTGTACAACATCAGTAATTCCAAGTGAAATACCAGGGAATCCATTTTGACCAGCAGCATCCAGAATGTTCCACTCTTTGGTTTCCGGACACTCATCCTCGGGTTCACATTTGAATAGAGCAAGAAGATCTCCAATAGCATCAAGGACACCACTAATCAATCCAGTAACTGCACCTGCAAATCCAGAGATTTTACTAGCAAGACCACTTATCATGCTATTCAAGGCAGCAACAACAGATCCAAGAATACCAGTCAACATATTTTCAATAGCACACAGTGGTGCATTGACAAATTGATCGATTGCATTTTGTAAGAAATCTGCAATCATACCAACAAGACCATCCATAATTTTATTGAATAAACAATAAAGTGCTTCAATAAAAATATTCATCCCCTCACGGATGGTGAATCTTGAGTTGATTGGAACTACGTTAGCAACTTCTCTTGCGATCTGATTAACTTTTTTTGTTACTCTTTCCTGTATCCACTTAATTGCATTGGCAATACCCTTTGAAATTTTTTCAGCAGTTTCAGCAATATCTTCTAAAATGTTTGCTTCAATTCGACTAATATCTGCCTGAAGATTCGAACTAAACGTACTAACACTTTTCTTTGCATTCTCAACTTTCTGGATAAGTTTATCCAGTTCAGTCATCATTCCACCAGCATTGATGACTTCATGAGGGCAAGGTATCTCACCAGTATCTTCACTACCTCTTTTGAAATCACCTATCGTACCAATAAGATTTGCATCCCATAAATTTGAAATGTATTGACCGTTATATTCCGCGAATGTTGGTACTTGATATGGTCTCTCAACAAATGGTTCAAAACCATTGACCAAAGATGGAGTAAATGGGAGGAATGATTTTCCTGGTTTATTACCAACCCAAGTAAGATAGTAATTACCAGTAAAAATATATCCACCAACGGTGTCACCTGCGCGGATCTGTGGTGTCTCTGTACCAGATCCTGCAGTGACCGAATTAGTTACAATCGCAAAAGGAAGTTCTTCGTCAGGTAGAGCACCTTTTTCTGGTGGATGTTCTCCAACAACTCTAACTTGTACTCTATAACCAAAATCATTTTCTGCCTGAGCCTGTGCAGGAGATCTAAACTCTCCTGCAGTTTCAGACGCCTTCCTATTAACACTCGCGACAGTTCCTTGCCACGGTATCAGGAATGACTTTGATGGATCGTACACGTAGTCGAACATTAGTTATCAGTCGTCGTAGATGAGACACTCAGGTTCGCTGGGATTTTGATCACAAAAGAGTTCAAGGTATGAAGGATCGTGATGATCTCCTCCCTCGATCTCCTTCTTATGATGTTCAACATACTCTTCCAGATCATGCAGTTCGCCCTCAATGTGGCGGCGCATCTGTGGGGATACTGTGGGATCTTGAAGGATTTCCTTATCCTTCTCGATATGCTTTTCGATACTTTCCATTTGTCTCCTTAAATTGGTTTACGTCCAAATGAATCACGTACACATTGAAGTCTTGACCATGTGCCATCAGTTGTTAATCGATGACATAAGTCCGTTATCATATATAGGCCACTTCTTGTGGTGCTTGGTTGTATATTTGCCTTGTCGGAAGTAATTTCTGGAAAATCACAGAAGATGACATCTCCAACATTAAGACCTACATCACCAGCAATAGTCAACGTGAGTTTATTTGAATACATTTGATTATACCTACCTCGCGCCTGTCTGACAACTTGTTCAGGAGTAAAGTTTTGATCTAATGACCTATTCAACTGCTCTTGCACTGTCCTTCCCTGTGGAAGAGATCCACTATCTCGTACAACAGTGTATGAAGCAGACTCGTTCTTAATTTTCCAACCAGATGCTATTTCGGGGAACCGCTTTCCTGCATTATTAAATCCAAGTTGTTGACTGGTATGGTCAAAAGTCTCCACATTAACTTCTTCAGTTACAGGATTAATAGTTGTTAATGTAGTATCACTAAATGATCCAAGCATCAAGATATCTTCAATATTATAATTACTAGCAAAATAATAATTATATAATTTACCAGTATATCCTTCTGGTAAATTTGTAGTTTCATTTGCTATGTATTTTCTTACTGGAGATTGTGCGAAAAGAGTGTCAATAGATTTAAACTTATACCCTAAAGAAGTTTCATAAAATAAAAATCCAGCAAGAATACCTGGTGTCTTACTCTGTGATGGTGTTGATTTTGATGCTAGTTCAACACAAGAATAAAATGGTTTTTGTTTATTACCAATGTATCTAATATTATTTTGAGTAGTCTCAGCATCTACCTTCTTATTAGTCTTTAAATTTTTTTTAAGTATTTCTTCAACAATCTTTGATGGTTTATCATTATAAGAACCATTGACTTTCGCACCCTTCAAATTATTATAAGTTGCTTCTTCAGACCACAAATCAATCTTAAATACTTCCTTTGAAACGTCTGCACCAACACCATAAATCTCCTTTACCATAAGAGCATTATTGGTCTTTTTGGAAAATGTTACACCATTACCTTGATTGTCTTCAAATTGAAGGGAAACAAATTCACCAACCGATGCTCTAAGATTATCAGAGTCAAGAATAGACACATTATCAGAACCAGAAGATCTATATCCAGTATCAACTACAGTTAATGTAACACGAACCGTACAATCTAAAACACTTTGATAATAATAAACCTCAATCACACCAGGTTTAATATCAAGATCCTCTGTACCAGAGTGTAGGATACACTCTATTATATTAGAAGGTTCTGCTGCTTTTGAATTGAGTTGTGTTTCCATTAGGATCTATGGGGATTATAACTTGATGGTGACTGGGAACCACCACCAGAACCTGCCGACTGAACTGGTGTTGTTCTATGGATCAATCTTCTTTCTATAATGGGTTGGATAATATATTCAACTTCAACATCATCGTAAGATGCTACACTATTTAATCCTTTCATCTTATGGCGTGTTAGATATCCACCTTCTTTAAAAGCAACGCTTTCTCCTGGAATAAATCCACCCTCTAGAAGATCTCTCCTAAGTGCACCACTGAGTGCAGTTTCACCCTTTTCATCATCTGTGAATCCTTTGTTCGCTTGATTTGGATAGAATGGAATGTCAAATGCCTGATCAACATAGTGATAAGAATTCTTGGCATGTTTACCGTCATTCATAGATCCAATAGTCCACCCTCTACCCCTAAGGAATTTGATGGCATAATTTCTAGATTCCTTACTATCAAAAGCAAGGTGATCATGATAGTTTCTTCCAGCATGATCAGAACGATATGCTGCACTACTTCTATCTCCAGTAAGATATTCAATGATTTTAAGGAGACCACTCTTACCTTTAGGAACTGGAGGTGGTGGTTGAATCTTCAATCCCCCTGTTGCAGGTGCAGGTTTCCTCTCAACGGTAACATTTATAGGTAGACCAATCTTTCTTCCGCGATAATTATATTGCCAACCGAAGTTGTTATCTCCCGCCTTCCTCTGAATTGATCCTGGGAACTTAATAGTTGCTCCTTTAAAATCAGTTCTACCACCAATAAAACTTCTTGCTTTTTCTTGAAGTGTTGGATTTAAAAGTGCAGCAGCAACATCATTTATTTCAGCAATCGCCAAACCTGCTGCAGCTGCCGCTGTTTGTGCATCTTTAATAGATTGCCATTCAACGTTTGGAGTTCCCCTAGCACCATCATATGGAAACTTCCAAGTGGGTTCATATTGCATTCTACCAAGAATAAGATCTCTTACCCTGGTACTACCATAGGCACCCGATGCTGCCCTGTTATATACAGACTGTGCAACGTCTGCCCAACCTTGAGGATCACTATCTTCTCTTGCAGCAACAGCGACAAGAGTCCAGAAATCCTCAACATCACCAGCAGTAACTCTGACTGAGGCTGCAGTTTGTCTCTGTGCTTGTGGTGCAGTACGAGGAGTTGTTGTAGGTGGTTGTGCAGGTCTACCACCAGTTTGATTGGCAGTAACACTTTCCTTTCTCTTGTCTACCATTCCCTTAACGGTATCATATAATGCACCGCCAACAATATCACCAAGTACACCACCAAGAATCGATCCAGCGAATGGTATAGGAATAAGAGTTCCCAGTGCCATACCAATACCTGCACCGATTGATTTTGCTGCTGCTCTACCCAATGGTTCACCCATCGCCAGAGAGAACACAAAGTCAATCAGAGGACCAAGGACTGGTATTCTCTTGAAGAGTCCTCTTGCAACTGCTGTACCACCCCTACCAAGAAGTCTCAAAGAAGTTCTTCCAGCAACTCTGGATAGTCCTCTATTGAATAGTTGCCCAGTAGAAGCAGTACGTGGGTTCAATCCACTAGTAAGTGAAACGGGTTTAAATCGACTTCTAACATCATTCAGAGCACCAGAGATACTTCTGCCTTGATCTCTCCTTGATTGGAAGAATTTAGCGGCCTCATACCCATACTTATTTTGAATGCTCTTAAATTGAGGAGTTCTATTCAAATAAGAATTCAGTCTGGTATTTGTCCTTGTACCTCCAGGACCACCAGGAGTAGTTCCACCAGGACGCTGACCACCTGTAGGACGACGGGGAGGACGCCTTCCAGGACCACTACCACCAGTACCAAGCATTGCGGCAATAAATGCCAGATTCATGAAGGTATTGAACTTCTGATCAAAGTCTCCAAGTTTCTTTTCTAGATCATCTGGAACAATATTAAGAGCAAATCCCTTTATCTTTTCATATGCATCATACCCAAAATCAATAAAGTCAATAGTTCCCTTAATTACATTGCCAGCAAAATCTTCAAGAAATTCAAATGCAGGTTTTAGTCTTTCAGTAAATTTAACTAAGTCTGGTATGAGAGGAAACAATCTACTAACAAGGAATCCACCAAGAGTCCATGCAAGAAAATTATTCAGTGAGTCTCGGATACCAAGTCCTCTCTTAAGATTTTTAAGGATGCCTTCCGTATTCTTTGTAAGTTTCTTTCTATTAACAACTAAGTTTCTTCTTCTTGTATTATTTGCTTTTATATCGTCATCGAGTTGTTTAGATTCAGATTTAAACTTAGACTTTAAAAACGAATCAATATTTACAAGGT
>OBOP01000019.1_pt1 | contig 11047 bp, 9 predicted proteins | sample 1535181 | NCBI WGS metagenome assembly OBOP01 (sample SAMEA3275620, study PRJEB22092) | marine metagenome | biome: Atlantic Ocean; feature: Nearshore environment, 25' water; material: water | collected 2014-06-21T10:00:00+00 | depth 0.2 m
TTAAAATTTATATATCACAACATGAGACAAATTATGCATGAATTTCAAGATTGCTGTCAGTTTGTTTTTGCTGATGATAGAGATGGTTTGGAGAATATAATTCCTAAAATATTATTTTTTGGTAGTATTATTTGGGGAGTAGACTTACAATATTATATAGATAAAAATGAGCTGGACATCAGGAAATCAAGATAGACAAATAGATAATTCAATTAATCAAATTATTTCTGATAAGAAAGGCTTTCTTGAAGAGAAGGAAGCTAAATTACTTTTGTATAAATTTCTTAGAGAAAACACTACTTTTACTACAGAGCTTATTTCAGGTATTAAATTATTTCCTTTTCAGCATATGGCTATTAAAGCAATGTTTGAGACTGATTATTTTATGGGCGTCTGGAGTCGTGGTATGTCTAAGTCTTTTACCACGGGTATATATGCCTTCCTCGATGCAATTTTAAATCAGGGGGTAGAGATTGGAATTTTGTCTAAATCATTTAGGCAGGCTAAAATGATATTCAAAAAGATAGAGGATATCGCCGCTAAACCCGAAGCTTCATTTTTGGCTCAATGTATTACTAGGAAGTCAAAAAGTAATGATGAGTGGCTTATGGAGATTGGGTCTTCTAGAATTCGAGCTCTACCATTAGGTGATGGTGAAAAACTCCGTGGTTTTAGGTTTCATAGAATTATCATTGACGAGTTTTTATTAATGCCCGAAAGAATTTACAATGAGGTTATTGTTCCGTTCCTTTCTGTTGTTGAAAATCCAACTCAGAGGCAAGAGCTTTACGATCTTGAAACCAAGCTTATTGAAGAGGGAAAAATGACAGAGCAAGAAAGATATCAGTGGCCTAACAATAAATTAATAATGCTTTCTTCTGCTAGTTATAAATTTGAATATATGTATAAGCTCTATTGTCAATTTGACGATTTAATACATCAGCCTGAGCAGGACAAAAATAATGCTCATAGAACTATTATGCAGTTCAGTTACGACTGCGCTCCTCAACAGCTTTACGATCAAAACCTTATAGACCAAGCTAAGGCCACTATGAGTCATAGTCAATTTGAAAGGGAGTTTGGAGCAGTATTTACTGATGATAGTAGTGGTTATTTTAAGACATCGAGAATGGCGGGATGTACTGTGGCCGAGGGCAGCAACCCTTGTGTCGAAGTAAAGGGCGAACAGGGCGCAAAATATATTTTATCTTTCGACCCTAGCTGGGCAGAGTCAGAGAGTTCAGATGACTTTGCTATGACCGTGTTTAAATTGAATCCTGATACTAAAATGGGAACCATGGTGCACGGTTATGCTTTGAGCGGAACTAATTTAAAGCAACATATTCAATACTTTGACTATATACTTAAGAACTTTAATATAATATTTATCGTAGGGGACTACAACGGAGGCGTGCAATTTATTAACGCTGTAAATGAGAGCGCTATATTTAAAAAACAAAATAAAAAAATAGGCGTTATATCTTCCTCTTTTGATAAACCTGAAGAATATCACTCAGACCTGCTTGAGTTGAAGAGAGAATATGATCTTGATTCAAATAAAATCTGCTATCTAAGGAAACCTTCCTCATCGTGGATTCGTGTTGCTAACGAATTGCTTCAGGCTAATTTTGATCATAAAAGAATATGGTTCGGATGCAGAGCTACTGACGACCAGTATCACGAACAAGTCAGAAAAAAGATTCCAATCTCAAAAATAAAATTCTTAAGAACTGCAGACGCAGAAGAAAAGCAGAGTGATAGAGCAAAGATGATTGATTTCGTAGAACATCAGTACGACATGATCGAGTTAACTAAATCTCAGTGCGCTTTAATACAAATTAAAACATCTCCTCAAGGAACACAAACTTTTGACCTTCCAGATAATCTGCGAAGGCAAAGCGGCCCAGACAAAGCAAGAAAAGATAGTTATTCTTCACTTGTACTTGGTAATTGGATGATTAAAATATATAATGATATGAATGATGCTAAGATGGAAAATATTCAATCCACGTTTACACCAATGTTTATTGGCTAATATCTATTTCTTTTAAATAATGTGTATCAAGAATTGTGAAAAAGTATAAATATTCTACCCAATTTAATTTTGAAGTTTCTGCTGCTTCTCTAGATGAATATGAAAATGTATCTGAGGCTTCTTTGAAAAAATTGAGCGATTTAATTCCTGAGGATGTAGATTTAGAGCGCAACATTGATATAACCGCAGTAGCTTTTAACGCTGCCGTGGTAAATAAGTTTAATAAAAATGGAGATGGGATTGATAGTAAATCAGCAATAGCTATTAAAGATCTTTTTATCCATAAACCCTGTAATATAGAACATCAAAAAGATAATGTTGTTGGGCACATAATATCCGCAGGTTTTTCAGAATACAAATCAAATAACGAATTTATTCAACCCAACCCTAATTCATCTGAGCCATTTAATATTTGTCTAGGAGCTATAGTTTATAAAACCGTGCAGCCAGAATTTGCAGAACAAATAATTGACTCTGTTGATGCAGAGAGTGAAAACTACCAGTCTGTTTCAGCGAGCTGGGAAATAGGGTTTAATCAATATGCTGTCGTCATAGGGTCTGGCCCGTTCGAAGAAAGAAAAATAATTCGAGATGAAGACGAAGTTAAAGCTCTTAGCGCTAATCTAAAATCTTTTGGAGGTAAAGGTGTTACCGAAGAGGGTGAAGAGATTAATCGTTTAATCGAGGGTGAAATTTATCCCCTTGGTATAGGTTTTACAAATAATCCCGCAGCAGATGTAAAAGGCGTAGTAATGAAGGACGATGATGATGAAATTGAAAATGTTGATAAATCGAATGTTACAGAAAAAAATAATCATCAAGAAAAAAGTTCTCATTTAAATGATAGCGCTGTAATACAAGAGGAACAAAACTTTTTTTCAAAAACTATGGAAAAGCAAGAACTACTAAAAGATATTGAACAGCTCCTTTCTGAAAAGGCGGCTGCAAAAGACTTTTCGGATGAAGCTATCGCTAACATCACCAAGGTCTTTCATGATGCAATTCATGAAAAGAGCAATGAGTATGTTGAGCAGATTGAAAAAGCGAAAGCTGAGCAAGCCGAAGCGCAAACTCAAAAAGAAGAGCTAGCAAAAACGTTATCAGAGCTTCAAAGCAAGCTTGAAGAAACTGAAGAAAAACTTCAATCACTTGAGGTTGAGAAATCAGAAAGAGAATCTCAAGCAAGATTTGATGCAAGAATGAGCGTTATTGAAGAATCTTATACTCTAGAGGATGCTGATAGAAAAATTATCGCAGAAGAATTATCAAGTATTGATGACTCTGAAGAAGCTTTTGCTTCGTATCAAGAAAAGCTTTCTGTAGTATTTAAGTCTAAAAGCAATGAGTATATTCAGAAACTAGCTGAAGAAATGGAAGCGAAAATTCAAGAAGAAGTCGCAAAAAGGCTTAGTGAAGAATCTTCACAAGCTAGCGAAGAAGTATCTGAAGAAGAAGACTCCACGTTAATTGAAGAATCATTAGAAAAAGCTAATGCAACAGAAGTTATTCCAAATAACAACTGCCAAACTTCCGAAACGGAAGAATCTTTGCGCAGTCGATTTGCTCAAGCTTTTAAGGATTCTGTAAAAGTTACATACTAAATTTTAAGGAAAAATAAAATGGCTACTAGATTAGAACCATACAGAGACTACAGCGAACATGAGGTAATTAACCTCTTTTCGTTAGCCGTTGCAGATGACCAAGATTTACATCTTTGGGGACCTGGCGACGCACTCTCGGGCGATCAGGATGCGGGCGTTATTGTTTCAGCGGTGGCAACTGCTGCAGAATTGCCCGGAGATATTCCTGGTTTTTCCGATAAGAATGCAGGGACAACCACTGCGCTGAGAAAATATCTTGGTGCAAGCGGACAGCCCCATGTAGGATTCAATGCTTACCCAGTCGTAGGCATGAATGTTGAGCCTGCTAGCTCAGGTGGACTTCCACCAATTGGTATCACATTGAAACAAACTCTCGCTTATGATGAGAACGATGAAAACCTTCTTCGTTACCCTCTTAAGAAAGACGAGCTTCAAGCTGTGCTTCCAGGTCAAGCAGTGCCAGTTTTAACAAGAGGACTTGTTCTTCTCAACGCAATGGCTTTTGAGACCGGTGCAACTTTAGGTGCAGGTCAAGGCATTGATCTTTCCGCTACCGAGGATGGCAAATTTGTCAACGGAGGAGCTGGAGATCTTGGTCGTATCGTAGCCCTTGGCGCTGGAGGAAAAGCTCTTTGTAAAATTTCTTTCTAACATTAGGAGATATATAATATGGAAATTAAAATCGAAAGAACCGCAGAGCAGGTCGAGCTAGTTAAAGCTATGGCCTCTAAGAATCGCGAGGTTGCATATGAAGCTCAAGCCGCACTTGGAGACTTTATTGGTCCCGTATTGGCAGAAGTTATCGCTCAAGCTCCTACTCTTAGTAATTTATTTACTTCTCTTCAGTTTAATTCTGAAGATAATGCAAGTATCCCATTGGATCTATACCATGACATTACAGACGAAGACTACATTCAAATCTGGCAGCAAAACGCCCCTGGCGGTTTGCCAACCAACCACGTAGCACCCGTACAACAAGAAATGAAGTTTACAACTTACCGCTTGGACAGCGCTCTTTCTTTTGATAAGAGATTTGCCGCTCGCTCAAGAATGGACGTTGTAAGCAAGACTTTCACACGTATGGCTCAAGAAATTTTGTTGAAGCAAGATAAGACATCTGCTTCCATGATCTTGACCGCTCTTGGTAATGCTAGCTTTAAAGATAATGCTGGTGCAACTCAGTTCCACGTACAAGACGCAGTCACATCTGGAAGATTCCTTCTTGCTGACTTGAATAAGCTTTTCACTTTGTGCAAAAGACTTAATACTTCTTGGGCTGGTGGAACTCCTGCAGATCGTCGCGGACGAGGAGTTACTGACTTGATCGTTTCTCCTGAAATCGTAGAAGAAATTCGCGGAATGGCTTATAACCCAATCAATACCGTAAGCAACCGCAAGGTTGGTGATGGTTCTGGTGGAACTGTTGACGGTGGTGGAGACATTGCTGGAACAGAAGCTCTTCGTGAACGCGTGTTTAATAGCGCTGGAATTCCAGAATTCTATGGCGTTTCTATCATGGAGATTAATGAAATGGGTAAAGGACAAAAATGGAATAATCTTTTCGGTTCAGTAAAAGCTGGAGGAATTTCATTTGATCCTGCTGCTCAAGAAATCATCGTTGGAGTTGACTTGTCTCGCGAATCTATGCTGCGTGCAGTCGCAACAGATTCCGAAACCGGCTCTGAATTCGACTTGGTTGTTGACGACCAATTTGTGTCAAGATCACAAAAGGTTGGATACTATGGATCTCTTGAAGAAGGCCGCATGCTTCTTGACGATAGAGTTCTTACAGGCATTATTGTTTAAGTTTAGAAATATTCTTAAGTTAAAAAAATCCACCTTTTCAGGTGGATTTTTTTTGTGTTCACGCAGAATATATATTTGTGTACCTTGTATAGGAAAAAGGACTTATGAGTAATACAAAGAAAAATAAAAAGAGCACTTCTTCTAGAGCAAAAGGTTCATCTAAAACCAGCTCAAGAAAGAAAACACCATTGGAAGATCTTCAACAAACAAACGGGAAACTATATGAGCCTACAATAGATCAGGTTCGTAAATTAGAAGAGATTTTAGAAGTAAAAAAAACCAACCCCTTTGGCACAAATGACCTTAGAATTTTTGAGGAAAATGTTGCATCAATGAATTTAACTGATATGCAAGAAGTTGCCGTAAGGGCTGGGGTATTTCCTAGTGGAAACCGAACGGTTTTAAAAAATAAGTTGATTAAGGCTTTTAAAGCTGAAGGTTTTGGAATTAATAAAAGCGTTGTTGAGTCAGATCACCAGGTCACGCTTGACCCAAAAAATAAAAAACACAAAGAAATAATCGATTACTTAAATAGTTAAAATGATCACTCTATCTTCTATTGCAGAATCAATCTTCGACGCAGAGTTTTACTGGAAAGCAGAACTTAAGGACACTAGATATTCCACGCCGGAAGAAGAAAGAGAAAAGGAAATTTTAATTATAGCCGATTGGCTTGAAGCCCACATAGGGGAACTAAACATAATGATTAATACCCACTTTGAGGCAGTAGATGGAGCAGTGGATTTTCACGAGGAAGAGTCGGCCATACTTCGGGAAATGTATATGATGAACTACTATCGCAAGCAGGGGAGGAATATGCTTAGGCAATTAGATGGTTCAACTGCAACCGCAACGTTTAGTTTTAAAACAATTAGAGAAGGAGATTCAATGATAACCGCACCTTCTATGTCAGAGAATCAAGCTGTTGCGCGAAGCTATCGTTTATTAATGAACGATTCTAGACAAGCAATAGAAAAGCTTGTCCACGCTTATAATATGTATCGAGCGAAACCAAATCAAGTTTCAGGAGATGATGCAAATTAATTTTTTTTTGTGTAATATAATCTATGGAAAACGAACAATCTAGGGAAATTTATTTTAAAGAAGAAAATGATGCAGATTCTTATGATTTGCGTATGTATAGATCTAATCTGTTTCAAGCTGCGAAAAATGCCCAAAAAATATTTGATTATCTTGGGGAAGGAGTCGAACTAGAGGAATGGATGAAGCAACATATTGTTTCTGCTTCAGAAGAGCTTAACCAAGTTAGGCAATCTCTTGAGTATAATAAAGAGTATCCAGAAAAAGCAGAATCTCTTCCAGAGGAAGAAGAGGTTGAGAACAATTATTTATCTAATGAAGATAAAAGATACCCAATGCCTCAAGAATCTGAAAGTAGCGAACAATTTATGACAAGATGCATATATGATGCTAATATGAAAAAAAGATACCCTGAACAAGGTGACCGCTTTATGGCTTGCATGCTAATATTAAACGGACCTAATGAAAACTCTGCAGATAATCCTGGGGAGAAATTTGAAGACCCAATGGATCCTACAAAAAAAGATACTCCTTTGGATCCTCAAAAACCTATACTGCCTTAATTGTGTTAATAACTTTTCCATTCTTGATGGAAAATAATATTCTACAATTTTCTTTTAATTTTTTAGAAATTAGCAATGTTGCAAGTGGGTCTTCGATTTGTTTTTGAATAATTCTAGAGATTGGTCTTGCGCCAAACTTTGAATCTTTTAATTGCTCGACAATATCTTCTTTTATTGATTTAGAGATGGTTAGCGTTATGTTTTTAGCTTTAAGTTTTTGTTTAATTGGTTTTAATTCTAAATCTATGATTTTCATCAAAGATTTTTTATCAAAAGGTTTGAACATTACGACTTCAGTTAACCTGTTTACGAATTCCGGTCTTAACGCTTGACTTGCTTTTTCAATTAATTTTTCTGTATATTTATCGTCTTCATTTTCAACTTGAGCAAAACCAACTCCAGGTTTTTTGTGCGCAAGCTCACTACCTATATTGCCCGTGATTATAATAATTGCATTCCTAAAGTCTCCAACTCGACCTAATCCGTCTGTCAACCTTCCCTCTTCCAGAATCTGTAACATAGATTGAATAACATCAGGGTGAGCTTTTTCTATTTCGTCAAATAAAACTACACTATGCGGATTTTTCATAATTTTATCAATTAAAACAGAACCCTCTTCGTATCCCACATATCCTGGAGATGCTCCAGCAAGCCTAGTGCTTGCAGTTTTTTCTGAATATTCACTCATGTCTAAATGAATGATTTCAGATTTTTCACCTAGTAAGCATTTTGAAATTTGTTTTGCAGTATGAGTTTTACCTAATCCGCTCTGCCCTAATAATAAGAAGCTACCTATTGGTTTGCATTCATTCCTTAATCCAGACTTAGACCTAAGAATTGCCTGACATATAGAATCTATAGCTTCTTCTTGACCTATGATTTTAGTCGCAAGTTTTTTATTTAAATTTAGAAACTTTTCGGACTCTGTCATAGAGAGTTCGCTCATGGGTATAGAGGTAATTTGACTGACTGTTCTAAGAATGTCTTCTTCTTTAATTTTAATTTTCGTTTTGAATTTTTTAATTGCCCACTGGTTTAACTTTTGAGAATATTTTTCTAGAAGAAAATCTTGGTGTTTAATTATCTCAATTTTATCCAGATCATTTGTGCATTTTTCTTCTTCCTTCATTAACCTTTCAAGCTCCGCTTCCATATCTTTTATTGCTTTAGGTCTCACAAATGCTTTGATTTTAATTTTAGCCCCTGTTTGATCCATGATGTCTATAGCTTTATCAGGGAATTGCCTGCCGGGGAGGTATCTATTTGCCAAATTTACGATTAAATCTAAGCACTCCTTTGGATAAGAAACGTGGTGAAATTTTTCATATTTTGAAACAATCCCATTTAGTATTTCTCTTGTTTCTACTGCAGAGGGAGGCATGCACTTAATAGGTTGAAATCTTCTATCTAGGGCTGCATCCTTAAGTATGCTTTTCTTGTACTCGTTATGAGTTGTTGCCCCTATGCATCTAATGTCACCTCTCGCGAGCATAGGTTTTAGTATGTTCGCTGCATCCATGGTGCCTTCTGCACTACCTGCGCCAACTAGGGTATGAATTTCATCTATAAATAATATAAACCTCTCGGCCTCTCTAACCTCTTCTAGGAGCCCTTTAAGCCTTTCTTCGAACTGTCCCCTGTATTTTGTGCCAGCAATCATTCCTGCTAGGTCTACGGCTAAAATATTTTTATCTAACAAGTGCTCTGGAGCATTGCCCTTTGCGATGATTTGAGAAAGGCCTTCTACTAGGGCAGTTTTTCCTACGCCAGCTTCTCCTAGTAACACGGGGTTGTTTTTGGTTCTCCTACATAGGGTTTCGCACATTTCAAGCATTTCATCATCCCTGCCTATGATTTTATCGAATTTATCTTGAGATGCCAATAGGGTATAGTTAGTGGTATATTTTTCAATTAGAGATTGCGTTTGACTTTTTTTGCTTTTTTGCGCGGGCGCGCTTATTGGTTGTGGTGAAAACCCAGGGTAAACATCTTGAGGGTGAATAATATATGGAGTTTCATTACTAATTGATAATTTAAAGTAATTTTTAATTTCTTCTATAATTATATCTTCAGGTATATTAATATCTTTAAAGTATTGATTAATAGGAGAGTTTTCATACTTAAGCATTGCAAGTAATAAGTGCTCAATGCCCACGTAATCATGTCCAAAGTTATGGCTTATTAGGGTTGCTATTTCAAGTATTTGCTTGAATTTCTTATCAAAAGTTATATCCTTAATGTCTTTTGTTTTTGTTCTTTTCCATTTTCTTGCAACAGATTCTATTAAAGAAGTTGGATCCAGTCCTACAGATATCAAAACTTCATGAACAATTCCTGCTTTTAGATTTAAGATACCTAAAAATAAATGTTCTAAGGATACTTTGCTGTGACCGAGTTCTTTACAGCATTTTTTTGCGATTTCTATTGCTCGCTGCGCGCGAGGAGTAAAGTTTGGCTTATGTTCCATCATATTGAATTACACTATTTTACGTCAGCTAGCTTCATATAGATGCTTTCGTTCATAATTTTTAAATTTCTTATAAAGAATGTTTCATCTCCTTTTGAACCATAGGCTGCGACTATACTATTTTTTTGAGGAACTTCATTATTTTCTAAGAATTCATCAAGGCTTTTGCTTCTTCTGTTATTACAGAGCATGCATTGGAATATGCCATTTTCATCTGCAATCTCAACCTTCATATATTTGTTCCCAGACCTGCTTGTCCGCACAAAGCTATCTTGAACTAGACCAATAATGCTTGCTGAATCATTTTGTTGCATATTTAAATAATCCGAAAAACTGATAAACTTTTGCCCGTTTTTGGAGAAAATATTTTTTAAATTCTGGCTATAAGAATAACCTAATAGCTGATTTTCAAAATACCAGTCTGCAAAGTTGCTACTTTGTATATTTTTTTGATATATCTTCCTGTATGGATCATATTTATTTTTAAAGGTTTGAAATCTAGATTCTTTAAACAATGGCTTTCCATCATCCGCTGGTAGTTTCTTATCTCTTGCGTCCACAATACTATCTAATAGTTTGTAATTATACTTTGGCCCAAGTTCTAAGAAGTTTCTTTTTTCTCTTGGTGTTAATATATTAAATACCTGAGCTTCCAGTACCAATAAAGGTCTGCTACCTTCAAAGTTGGATAATGCTCCAGCTTGTATTAAGGAACACAAGGTTCCGATATTTAAGCCCGCTTGCTTTGCGGCAATAAACATTTCATATTTTGAATCTGTATCTTCTCCCCGAAACTTAATCAGAGAATCTATAGACTTCTCACTAATACCTTTAATACTATTTAATCCGTACCTAATATTTTTGCCTTCGACTTTGAAGTCCATGTCTGACTTAGCTAAATTAGGCGGGAGCAGTTTGATGTTAAAACTACTTAATTCTTTACTAATCCTGCTTATTTCTTCCTGAGGAGCAGGCTCGAATCTGGTCATTTTTAATAAAGACAAGAAGAATTCTTGAGGGTATTTAAATTTTAGATAAGTTGTCCATGCTGAGAGTGTTGAGTAAGCTATGGAGTGACTTTTATTGAAAGAATAATTTGCGCTATCTTCTGCGACCTTCCATAAGATATCTCCAATCAACTATTGATAGTCTCTGAGAAAGATCCAAAATTGTTCGAAACTTACCAAATTTCAACACTTCCAGACCCTCCTGTGACCTTGACCTTAGGGCAAGGTCATCATAGTTTGGGGGGTTAGTAAGACATCATCCCCAACTACCATCACCCCAAGTTGGGTGTTTGTATGTCTTCAAATTTCTGAGACAGAATGATTTTTGTTCAAAAATCACATTTTTTGACCTTTTGACCTGCTCCTGTGACCTTGACCTTCAAGGGAGGTCACTCAATATGGCACCTCTAGAAAGGTCTTGCCGCATACTTGCCTGATGCCAAGTAAAAAGTTTCTGGTATTTATAGTCTCCGAGAAAAGTCCAACGTTAAAGTTTTCTACAGACGCCAGACGGACGGACGCCAGAC
>OBOP01000020.1_pt1 | contig 10184 bp, 2 predicted proteins | sample 1535181 | NCBI WGS metagenome assembly OBOP01 (sample SAMEA3275620, study PRJEB22092) | marine metagenome | biome: Atlantic Ocean; feature: Nearshore environment, 25' water; material: water | collected 2014-06-21T10:00:00+00 | depth 0.2 m
ATTGGACGCTTCAGGGTATTTAAAAGATTGCGTCAGATTAGTGTAAATTGGAACCTCGGCAGAGTCTCCAATAGAGCCAAGCGATATGTTAGAGCTGTGTAACCAACCTCCATCTTTTAGTACGTTATCCTTAATCACAAGCTTTTCTGGAGCGCCTTGTTTTGCTTGAATTTGTATTGAAAAACGCTTTCTTGTCAATGGGTTGGTTGGCATGTCAATTTTCGCGCCGTAATTACTTGTGTACTCGTTACTTGCAAGAAATAAATCAATTGCCTCTGACACAGTATAGTTAAATGTTTCCCAAGTGTCTGTCCCCTCATTTACTCCGCGGGTTCTATTTAAAATCGTTACATACAATCCATCAATAAGGTCGCTTTGGGAATGGATGCTGCTACTTAAATCATAATCTGTAAAGTTCCAACGAAAATTTGTAAAACCTCCAGCTTCTTCAACCAAATCACCTTTAATTTCAATCTCCTCATCGGTTGAAGTCTCTATTTTAACGCTTGCTTGGTCCCAGCAAGTTACAAGCCCTTCTAGATCTATATTTCCAGAATTAACTGATGGAGAGTTTGACCATAATTTGAATGTTGCAGAAGTTCTAATTCCTGTAATTGTTCCAAAAGCTTTATCTAATCTTTCGTACGGTATATCGAAAGTTCCTTGTGATTTTGGGGAGCCTAAAAGGGTTCCATCTTGAATTGAAAGGGTTGCAGTACCACTGCTATCAGATGGAAACATTCCTTCGTGAAGTACGGCTTTTGCGTAATGCGGTCCAAAACCAAACATTGGATATGCGAGTTCAAGCGTGCGAGAAACACCGAGGTTTGAAATAGAAGAACGGGAAACAAATAGATCTCTATCGGTTGTATCTGCGACATCAAAAGCGGGCATGCTAATAACTAGCCCTTTATATTCGTGATCAGAATTATTATAAATATATTGCTTATTGTAATGAGTATGATTTATGCCGTCAAACACAGAGGCTTTATAACCATCTCCACCAACACCAAGATTTCCATTAATAGCAACATCTGCAATTGTCACCACTGGAAAAGTTTGGATTGCAGAAAATCCATTTGGGTAAATTAAGTTATGATTTGAAGCGCTTGTTCTTGCCACTCCAAAACCATGAGGAACTCCATCATCAATAGTAAACTTTACTTGAGTTGACTGGCTATCTGGACCGCTGTAATCAATAACAGGAGGGCCAGACTGAGATTCGAAAGTTAGACTGGGGCCAACACCGTCCTCAATAACAAGTCTTCCCCCAAATTCACTCGCAGCAGGAAAACTAACGCCAAAAGTATAAACATGACTATCATTATCATAATAATACAACTTTCCGTTTATATTATTTGATATAGAACTTAAATTAGGAGGGTCAATTAATTTATAAGTTAAATTTAATGTTTTTAAATTAGCTCCATGAGGACAATTAATTCCATCATCAACGCTAATTGATATTGTATCATTATTAACAGGATTTCCGAGATCTGATCTATCTATAAAAATTCTACCTTTATATCCATCAGTTTCTTGAAAATTAGAATCATAATGTGATATCTCGTCCACCATTAAATAATTCTTTTTAAGTTTAATTTCTGCATCGAAAACATAATCTTCGGTAAAATCTGCCTTAGAGTCGCCTCCTCCAGGACAGTTATCGTCAAGAAGTAAATCGTAATAGTTTTTATTAACCACGTCACTCGAATCATTAATGTTGGTATATTTTTTATACAATAAAGCAGGGATAGCTATATCAATCTGGAAGGTATAATCCGAATCATTGTACATATACATATTTAATGAACCTTCAGGTTTTCCATGTATACCTCTATCTTCAAACGCAGGCTGGGATATCGACATAAATTCTGTAGAAGTTACCGTAGTTTGAGTTAAACCTACTCCCCCGACGTAAGTTCCGCTATTGTTAAAAGTTGCATTTTGTTTTGCGCCAATAAATTCTCCTGCTCCCTTTAATATATTCGTCAAGTAACCCACTCCCACTTCATCAAAATTAGAGAGGGGATTTGCCGAACCGTGATAATGGTTTTGCGTCGCACTTAGATCTATGAAATTATTGTTATGGGTTGCAGAGGCTCCAACTACATCAGATAAAGCGTACAATGCCTCGGTTAGGGTGTTTAAATTAGATTTTATTTTTATAAACTCATTGTCTTCTTCTCCAAATTTTTCAATTTGGTCAGTGGCTGGCCAAGTGTTACCCGATTGATCTACATATGAATTTTGTCCAGCGGGTATAGCAAACCAGTTATCAAAATGGAAATCTATACCACCTCCAGATACGAAGTTTTTAATTTTTGTACGGTTGTGCGTCAAGCCGTCGTTTGAGTCTCTTGTTCCAAGTATTAATACGCATTTCTGAACACACAGATCAAGAGGGTTCCTTGAACTTGATGTCTCAGGAAGAAATATTTTAAATGCTGGTGTATAATTCGTTCGATTGATTCCATTTATTGAATGTAAAGTTAGTTCGTTTGATATAGTTTGGGGCCCGTATTGCAAAAGCCCACTTTCATCACCTGTGGCGATAGTTTCATAAAAATCAGCTGCATCAGAATTTCCTATATTTGTCCCACCCCAATTCTTTAACTTAACGCTCTCTGAACCAGTTCCTTCTCCAATAAAATTTATTAAACCTGACGCTCCGCCCACTATTTCTGTTCCTGGGTTATATAAACAGCTTATATAGCCATATAAATTTGATCCAACTGAACTAGAAGGGCTGTCATTTATACCTAGCGCATTTGATATCGTTGCCTTAATTCCGATTGGTATATCAAACCCCTTATGAAAAACTGGATAGTCTTCGTCAAATTCTCTTTTAGCAACGAACTCTTCAAAAGTGCTTCCAGAATCCTTAGATACAGCGATCTCAACAGTAGGCATTGTCTCAAATTTTTGATATTCATCCCCTTGAGAGTATGTAATTTTTTTATATATTTCAGCATCCTGCCCGCTTGCAATGATTCCATCAATCCAACTAGTCCATCTTGCCCCAGCATTAACGCTTCTTCTTAAAAATAAATTAATCAAAGGATTCTCTTCGTATAAATTTGCATAATCACTAGGCTCAAGATATTGCGTAGCTGTCTGCCCAAGGGTTCCAGGCCAGGTTCCTCCTTCATTTGTATACGCCACGGCGCTTGAAGGTAATCGTCCAACAATTTTAGCCTCAGGAGATATTGTTGTTGTAAAAATTAAATTTTTAGGGGAACTAAAATCCATAGAAACATTTTTATTATAAATTCCTCTTTGTTGAGGTATATAAATTTCGGTAGTTTTTGGGTTTCTGCCTGGCTGCACAAATGTATCCTCTTCTCCCATCGAAACAGTATAGGTCTTGACGTCTAAATCGGTTCCGTAACAAGATTTTGCTAATTTTTTTGCGCCCAATCCGCTTGTTATACTGTCTACAGTAGAACCTTCTCTTGCAGTGCAGCATTCCCAATATTTTGTATCGACAGGCAATATTACTTCGCCCAATTCCCCCATACTACTTGGAGCAGCACTAGGCTCTGGATTATCGTTATGAAAAGGTTTTTCTCCATTTGTAATAGTTCGGGAGGCTCTTGCGTATAACCATAATTTTCCAAAATCACTGACGGCTGCCTGCATTTTGCCTGTTTCTTTTGAAAGGTAATTATAATTCGTATGATGCACGAGAACAACATCTCCTTCTGCGTAATTTGCACTAGGATCCCAAACTTCAATTTTATCGATTAAATCAGTAATAGGTGAAATAACAATTTGAATATGAGAAATCTCAAAACCTTGAATCTCGAAAGTTCTTAATATATCAAGTTTATTCGTAAGATATGCGTCAAGTATATAATTAGGCTGAGAACTACTTAGAATAGTATTGTTCATTAAACCCTTCCATGTGTCATTTATATTCGAGGGTATAAATGCTGCTAAATTAATTCCAGAAGTCTGCCCAGATACTTTGCTATAAGGAGAAAGCAAATATACGGTAGATCCATCCTTATTTTGAGTTGTAACATATTGAGCAGTCGAATCGCTAGGCGCACTGGTCAGTTTAATCCAAGGGAAGTTGACTGTGCGCGAAAATTCTTGTTGTTCAATTATTTGATTAATGCTCGAACCAGCAAGTTTGGTGCCTGACTCTGATTGCCAAAAACCTAATGGGCGTAACTTATTATTAGCTATAACATCTTCTCCAGGAGTAAGCTCTACACTATTCTCCTTTACAACAGGAAGCGTCCATTCTGATATGACTGTTGGAGTAAGATCAGAAGGCGAACCTAAGTACTCCCAAGAAAGCTCTGATTTAAAACCAGGGATTGCGCCAACAGGAAGTTCTGCTGTTTGAGGAATATTGTCTTTTAATCTAAAAACATGATTAGTAGTAAAAGTTGCATCGTCACGAACAAATTGAGTTGATCCATTACCAATATAATCTCCAGTTAAATCCTTTGAATCTTTAATCATCGGTAGCTGGGCTACGCTATCGATTTCATATGTATCCATATTTGCTGAGGCAAAATTTGGAATATAATCCGAGAATCCAAAGAAAAATAGATTAAACAAAGAAGGATCTGCGCTTTCTTTTACAACGAAAGAAAAGTCTAACTTCCTACCCGCAAGGTAATAAGAGGCAGAACGGTCATTTACCTGTTCGGTATAATATGGAGACTCAAGCATTTTTTGCCATTGTTTAACCAGTGTTAAACTCGGAGAGAATGAATCTGCGGTATATATTTGAGAAGAAGATCTTGGAACTAAAGTCGCAACATCAGATAGGTTTTGATTATTCTTGATAAAGGTTGCATTAACAAAATAAAAATCTTGTCCATCTTGTATGACGTCTCCGCCATTTATTTTAGTGCCGTTACTAATTGAACTCCACTCTTTTGAGTCAGCAAGATTTGAAGATTTTAAAAAATTTATATATTGAGGGGTAGAATTCTCTAAATCTTTTCCAAGCAAAAATTCTCCAGGCGCAAGCCCTTTAGCCAGGACTTCCATATCTTCTCTACTCATTCCCTGAGATTCGCTAACGTTCTTAAGGATTTTTACCCTTCGACCGTTTGTTTTATTCTCCTTGACGTGTGTTATGGTATTGTTTGATATTTCTAGTTGGTAACCTGTGGCTGCCACATTTTCTGCAGCAGCTATAGGTGGATTAGATGTATAAATTTCCTTATAGTCGCTAAGTCCATCTTGATCAGAAAAGGATCCATCAGAGCTAAATGTTAAATCTCGAAAACCTGTCTGAACTATGCCGACTAATGCGTTAAATTGGGCGTCGCTTAAATCCATTGACCACATAACCAAAGCCTTCAATGGGTCTAGATCATCCCTTATATTTTCGGGGCCAATTAATAAATAATTAAAATAGTTTTTAGTAGATATTAATTTTAAATTACCAGTACTAGTCGCGCTTGCATTTACAATATCATTTGCAGCATTTCGATATTGGCTCCATAGCGTTCCATTTGCTCCTGCATGGCTGCCCTCGGGCGTTCCAGCTGGATAACCTGAAAATGAATTGCCAAAGCTATCAGTGGCACCTCTACTACCTCTACGGCTAATCTCCTCATAATTAAAAGCAATCTTAATTGCACTAGCAGAATTTAAGTCTTGTATTAAGAATTGATACTGTCCAGATACATGAATTGTATTACCATACTTACTTTCATATAAATATGGATAAAGATTACCAAAATTAAAACGAATTATGTCATTTTCGGATTGTACATTTGCATTACTACCACCTAGATTAGTATCATACATGCTTGAAACATCACTGTTATTACGCCCAATAACCATGCCATTTTCTGGCGCAGAACCTCTATCTAACACATAATTTGCGGATGGTGCGTCATTTGCAATCTTGCTAATAACTTGAGAAAAAGAACTTCTTGTGAAAGCTTTTTTTCGACCAACCCCTTTTCCCAGATTGGCATAAACAGCTTCTGCACTAGCGCCTAATGCGGTACCTACACCCAGCCCAACAGCCCCACCTAAAGCTCCTAGCGCTAAACCTCCCCCGAAGCCATATGCTGCGCACTGCATTCCTGCGGTCAAAAATAACGCTGGATTCAAAATACCAACAACTGCTAATGCAACACCCAATAAGATTCCAAAAAATGAACTCCTACGTTTCTTTGCCTGAGCCCATACAAAACTTGTGTGCGTAACAAAAGTTACGGCAAAATTTATTGAACCCGCGTGATCTCTTCTAAAATTATTTGCATATAGCCATAAATCTGCAGCCGCAGCATCTTCTACTGCAGGCGGAAATCTAAACGTTACGCTAGAACGCCTACCCCAAGTATTTCTTTTTCTGTAATATTTGACTTTAAACTTTTTAGCAGGAGATATAGTCAAGCTGGCATACAACCTAGAACCACCTGTCATTTCAGACATTCTAATTCTCCGAGCGGAGCCAAGTAGAGCGCCTTTGGGATCTTCATCACTAATTGATAAAATTTCATCTGGAGACTTATTGATAATTAAACCTCCAACAAAGACTTCCGAATCTCTATATATATCATTTAATTGCAATAATGATGAATTCGGTTGATTCGCCAACACGCCATAAGATCTCCAGCACTCATTTTCAAAATCAGAAGGCATATCGGCTCCAAGACCCATCGGGGGTTGATTACTGACTGAGGAAGTATGATCCTTTCTACTTACCCATATAACGTCTTTAATAGTTCGATTTGCTTCAGTTTTGTTATACTCTGACTGATTAGCGGAAAACCTAACAGCCTTACCAACTTTGTAATATTCTCCAGCTTGCCAAAAATCAATATTTGTACTTGTAGACATTGGAAGAGAAAAATTATAGATAGAACTAATAAAACTATTTAATGAGCTTGATGCTTCTCCAAACCTGGGATCATACGCAGGGACTTTGCCAAATTTTAGCTTATCCAGATATAAATGATCGTCATCCAAGTCAGCATCGTTCATTATTACTTCATTAGCCTGCACGTCCCCCTTGGCTATTCTTGTTATCGCTGCGTCGAAATCACTAGATTTTTGTGCCGCACGAAAAATAGATTCTGGGTTTAATACTCCAGGGTAACCTGCAGAAACCATTGTTACAGTTTCATCTTGTCCATTTTCGTTTTGAAAAAAATCGTTACTCCCATCAAAACTGGGATCAACCATATCCCTAACAGGAACCTCTTGAGGGCTTCTGAGTACATTACCCCCAATTGAAACTTTATCAGAAGGTAAAATTGCAACTTCAACAGGAGCAGTTTCTAAATTTTTCTCAATAGTACCAGAAGACCTCAGTACGCTTTTACAAACAACAAAATTAATTAAATCTAAATCCCCGCCCGTATTTGCAGCAACTACAGAGGCGAATAAAATAAAGCTATCGCACATGTTTAAAACTGTCTCGTCATGCTTAACTTGGATTTCTGTTGTTTGTCCTGGTTGACATGAAATTTGTCTAAATAAATCCTCGCCCCAAGAGCCATAGGCCACTTTCAAGGTTTCTTTGTTGCCAACAACGATAGAATATCTTTTTTTTGTACTATTCCAATTGCCATTGTTCACACTATTTCCTTGAGGAAAAGCAATTTCAAGCTGACCACTACCTTGAGGGTCAACTTCACTCATTAACTCATAAAAACAATACCATCCATTTCGCCTTCTTTTTGTAACGTTAAAAAAGTCTTGGTCAGTTAATAGCGAAGAATCATTAGTTGAACTATTATCTGGTTCACCAAATAACTTAACCCATAAAGTATGCGCGCCGTATTCAAAATATTGCCTTTTATTAGACCCAGTAGAATATTCATTTCCTGCTCGCCCCATGTCCCCACCAACAAGATCCCCACCTTCTTGAAGGTTTACAGCCTGAATATCCTGAGAGTAGGCGATTTCTTCTCTTCTGGAGGACATTCCGCCGGAATCATAGTAAGTTCCATTGCTACCATCTGCGTTGTAAATGCCAGGCATATATACAATATGACCAGGAGTATACCTGTAATTCGCAACCCACCAAGCAATCCACGTTGGAAGTGTTCCAGCTAATGAACCCCTAGGGCCACCGTATATATCGATACCTTTTTCAGAAATTGTTGGAGAATATCCTCCCTCAAGTTCGTTAATCTGATAGCCGCTAGAACCCATTTTTAAGCCTCTCGAATATATTCATCTACACGGTCAAGTTCCCGAGATTTTTTAAACCCCATTAATTTAGTTCTTCTTGCAGCAAAGCTATTGCCTTTTTCTACATTACATATAATATGTGAATATTTCTTATTAACTTGATCCAGGACGCTATTAGATAAATCTAATAATCTTTTAGATACATTTATTTTATTTTTATTAAGAAAATAATTATTACAACTCAATAACCATACTAAAGCACTATCTTTTCTGGTAATTGGAATAAAACCAAAAGCAGAACAAAATCTTTCTTCTGGGTCAATTATGCTGTAAGCAGACTCAGAATGCATGACTGTTTTAGCAATCATTTCAAGGTGATTTCTGTAACCATTTGCAATGGCTGACGATCGATCTTCATCAATTAAATCGGACATTAAAATATTAATATCTGTATGATGAATTTCTCTAATATATCCCAAGCTCTTGTCTGGAGTTAAATTTTGTATGTCGACCATGCCTTAAACCTTTCATTTAATTACACTTATATAGTATTTTATAGTTTGTAAAAATACTACTTTAGACTAATATATCTGTGTAAGAAACTAAGATGCAAACATCTAATTTTAAAATAATTTATATTAATCATAGCGACATCGAATCTAGAGAAGAAGGCTATCGGCAAAAAAGAAAAGTTAATCTGCTTAAAAATAATTTTTCTTCTAGGTTTGAATTACTTGAACAGATATGTACCAACCCACTATCCAACGAGCTAGACAGGTTCCACCTACCCCTCAACCCACTGACTCACGAAGATCAATTATTCTTCTCAAGGTACCCTCAAGAATATGGTAGATTTTTGACGCATTTTATGTGCTGGCATAATTTAGCTGTATCTCAATTTGATTTTTTTATTATTATGGAGAGCTATAACTCCGCCTTGGACGTGTTTAATTTATTGCAAAACCCACTAAAAATGGAAGGGCAGGATTTTATTGACATATCAAAAACTTATCACCCTCATTCGCTTTGCTACATATTAACTAAGGACGGCGCACACAAATTAACTCATGTAATTAATAATCCATCCCTTTTAAATAATTGTTCAGATTTAATATCTCCTGAAATTTCCTTAACCAAGCCAGCAGTGTATTCTCAAATTTCAACATTTATAAATTGGTGCAAAGAAAGTGGCACAGATGTGGATTTCCATTTCTCACAAAAAGCATATGTATCAAAAACAGAAAGCTTCTTTTTTAAAGAGAGTAGAACAATAGATACTAAAGATTCAATGGATATAGTAAATTCAGATGGTTTTAAATTCTGGGCAAAACCGTATATAGATAAAACAAAAACATTTTCAAATAAAATGCTTATGCTTGTTCTTGCAACAGAGGCAGAAATTAAATCTGGACAGCTTTATACGATGATGAGTAGATACTTTGCAGGAAATGCATCACTTCATTACTCAATAGATATAATGATATGTACAAATAAAGAAATTACAGAACAAAGGGTTCAAAACTTTGAATCTCATGTAAATATAAATTCTATTAAATTTGTAAATATGGATATCAGCGAGAAGGAAGATATATATATTACAGATCCCCAAAAAATAAAAAAATTTATCAATGAAAATAAATATATTCCAGCCCTAGGCTTTACATCTGGACCCAATAAGCTATTCTATGACTCTATGCTAGATATACTAGATGGCAATCATGGAGATTATAAAAACATATTTATGTGTGAGACAGATTCTCGAAATATTATTGAAAATTGGATTGATTCTTTTATCGATTATATTGATTCTCACGATTTTATCATTGCAGGATCGAGGTACAAGAGCTTTTTTCAGGGCAGCGAGACATCTCTACAGCCTTGGACGGGACACTTGAATGGAAGCTGATGTAGCGCCAAGCTCGTTGCCGCTAGAATCAACGAAAAGACCTGGGGCGCGTGACCAGTAGCGAGTACCAGCAGTTGCGCCGCGGACAAGCTCCTCAAGAAGCTCGCGGTCGATTTCGAGAGCGATCTGCTCTGAAAGAATACCAGTCAACTCA